>Ga0209172_10000128_pt1 | contig 226859 bp, 195 predicted proteins | sample LarsenN4metaG_FD_184113 | JGI IMG/M metagenome (GOLD analysis project Ga0209172, IMG submission 184113) | Hot spring sediment bacterial and archeal communities from British Columbia, Canada, to study Microbial Dark Matter (Phase II) - Larsen... ...
CCCACCTGGAAGGCTCCCAAAAACTCTTGCAACTCTGGCAGCTCCGCCGGACTGGCATGCACGTCCATGGGTATCTTCCTTTCCATAGGAAGGATACCACAGTGCAACACGTTCTAACAAAGCAGTACTAGTGTGAACTTTCCAATCGATAATGAATGGTGGAGCGTCGGCATAGAACGCGATAAGATCCGGAATCACCTTGACCTTTACCCCAAAGCTTTCGAACTGCAGGGGGCGTTGCACAATGCACCGGGAAGCTGCCCAGAGCAAGTCCCAAAGCTCCATCATAGCGCAAAGATTCCGCAGCGCCAGTTCGACGTCTCGCCAGGCCATTTCGATATCAGCATCGGTTATAGGCTCCACATATTCGATTGCATGCCAAGCGGCAAATGCTGCCCCAGCTTTTGCAGGTGATATCCCAGGTTCCCGGATTCGATGTCGGCGGGCGAAGTCGGCTTGTAAGGCGAAGCGGGATCGGGCCTTGCGCACCAAGCCGTCGAGGCTAACAGGTTGGCGGGAATCGAGTGCCTTCAGAATTTCAGTGCCAAGCAGTTCATCAACGACCTGCCCACGCTATGCCCAGAGGCTCTGTAATTTAGAGAGCAGATATGCTTCCCGCCGGAAAGGATCCTTTGCCTTGGCGTTGGCACCTCTCGTTTTCAGAAACCATTGGACCTGACACTGCCGGAACATCCTTGCAGCTGAGTAGGACCAGATCATGTCGTGCCCCGACGGCGCCTTGTGCGAATAAACGCCAGGTATTCGGTCAGCTCAGCTTCTTCTTCCTCGGTAAGGTCGGCAAAAGGTCCGGATATCCTTGCAGCACGTTGCTCTCGCTTATTCTCACCTGGCACAGGGTAACCTGCAGAGCGCATCGCATCCACATAGGAAACACCATAAAGTTGGCTAAGTTTGTGCAGAATAACGGGCGATGGCTGCTTAATTTTCCCGCCCTCGAGCTGACTCAAATAGGCGTTCGACACCCCCGTTGCCTGCTCAACAGCACGCAGGGTCAGGCCCTTACGTTCCCGTGCGGTGCGTAAAAAATGGCTAAGGTCTTGACGTCTGTCTCTCATGTTGCTAATTATAGAAAGCTCGCTAAATTTGTCAAGCAGTTTTTATTCTCTACTTGCGCTTGCTTAAGTTAGACTAAATCGAACCATAGGACACTGGCACACGGTGAGGGATGCTCACCTCTGTTCCCTTCCCCCCGGTGCGAGGGAAGGTGAGGATGGGGAAGTCTCCCCAGTGTACCAATCTTCTATGGTCTGATTTAGGCTGAAAATCGGCTTCGTAAGCAGAGAAGGGTGTGGAAATGAGGAGGTTCGTCCTGCCACAGGAACCGTATTCCGCGGTGGCCATGCGCGCACTAACAGCCCGCCATGGTTTGCACGCCGTATTAGGGTTGGGGCTCCTTCATCCACAACCTATTGGAGGAATCCATGACGCCTCTCGATGACTACTATGGGCGTGATGAGCGGATAACGTATCTTGCTCGCCATGTGATGCGTGAGGCGATTCATATGCCGTTCGCCCCCCAATGGTTGATGTTGTGCGGACAACTGAGTATGGGACGCGTTATAAAATCCGTATGACGCTGCATACGCGCCTCTGTGGTCCCTTGACGCTGCGAATTTCTGCGTGGTAACTCTCGTCTAGGCCACGCCTACAAGGCTGTGATTGGTGTTATCCTGTTCTTCCCTCAACACCGCAGACGCTCCCCTCCTTTGGTGTGCCTAGCGATGGTATAGCTCTTGCTCACAGGGAAAGTTCGGAAATCTCGCGGTCGAAGTATGCTCAGTCGCTGTCGCTCCTGACCGTCACAGATGTGCTTAGGTGCGCGGTGAGCGGCAAGGATGCCCGGAATCTCCCGTGGGGGAGAGGAAGGGTCTAGGCTTTTAACCTCTCAGCGTATAATGGAGGAAATCTCGATGAAATCACCAATCCTTAGACGAACAGTGCCGATCCTGGCATTGCTCCTCACGGTCGTCATGGCCTTCACCGCCGTGCCCGCAGCGCTGGCGCAAGCGCCCACCACGCCTCCACCGCAGTCGCCTCCGGCTGCGGCAGCGGACACCATGGATGGTGAATCTGGCTATTGGGGCCTCGCTGGCCTGATTGGTCTTCTTGGTTTGGCTGGGCTCATGCGCCGTGACCGCGCCCGCCCCACAGAGCGACCGATGGACCGAGAACGAGTCGGCCGGCCCTAATCGATCGTCCACTCCCAGACCGCGTCGCGGCGCCTCTCAATGGCGCCGCGACGCGGTCTCGTTGCTAGTGCTTATCGCCAGCCTGACCCCCCTCAGTTCGAACCTCAGAAGCTGATTGTGTCTGTTAAAATGAGAGATTGCCGCCTCGTCATCTCTCAAAACGAGAAGGCTCGTGCAGCGGCAAAGGCTTCGGCGTCGCAAGCCCGATCTTCATTCCGTTAAGGTTAACCTGGTAGGTCGAAATCCAAAGGAATGTCCGGTCACGCACCTGAGAGGCGCCGAGGCTGCTTAGCGCTGGGCGACAAACTCCAGCACGAGGCGATTCCAGATCTCCGGCTGCTCCCAATGGGCGGCATGCCCAGCCTCAGGAATAGTCGCCAATTGGCAATGCGGAATATGCGCCGCCAGCATGCGCATCAACGCCGGCGGACTGAGAAGGTCGGCTTCGCCCACGAGCACCAAGGTTGGAACTCGCATGCGCTCGAGCCGGGCGAACGTCATCGGCTGCCGCAACGGTTGGGCTGGTCCATGGGTTCCTTCCGGCCGGCTGGCGTGCTCGATCTCGATCCAGCGACGAGTGCCCTCGGGATTGAGCCCGCGATAGGATGGCCCGAGTTCGCGCAGTTCGACCGGCAAGGCTTGGATCTCCGGGGGCCGGAGCCTGTGTTGCACTTCAAGATAGGCTGGATCCTGCACGCCGCCGATGCTGTCGGCGATCACAAGGCTCCGCAGCCGCTCCGGGTAAAGTAAGGCGTAATCCAGCCCAACGATCCCACCAGCCGCCGTCGCCACTAAGTGAAAGCGTTCAAGGCATAAATAGTTCGCCAAACCGTGCAGATCATCGCTCGCATAGCCGGGTTGCTCCCCCGTTGGATCCGGCCGCGAACGGCCCCACCCCCGGCGGTCGTAGGTGATACAGCGGTAGCCGGCGGCGCTGAAAGCCGGCAGTTGATAGACCCAGCTCTCGCTGGTGCCCGAGGCCGCGTGCAGGAAGACTACCGGCGTAGCGTTACCGCCGCTGTCGTCATACCAGAGGTGCACGCCGGGAAGATCTAAGTATGACATCGTATCTTGACCCCATCTGAGGGCGCGATCCACACGGTGCGGGAGGCGCCTCATCGGTATAAGAGGGGAAACAAGGCGGTTTTCCCGGGATCGGTGAAGTTCATGCTCAAAGATGGCCTGCACTCTACTGCCCCTTAAAGCCCATGTCAAGTCTATGGCCGCCCGGGCATTTCCGCACCTTCTCCCGCCAGGGGGGAAGGCTACCAAGAGCCCAGACCTCCTCCTGTCGGCCCACCTGGCGTGAGGCGAGAGGGGGAAGGCTTAGGCCCACGACGCAGGGGGAAGAGCATCACCAAGCTGTCAGGCCAATAGCAAACGGCTCAAAATCGGGCCGAAGACGAGTCCTGGCACGGAATGCTTGTATTTGAGCGACCACTGCAGTATGATGGCGCCAACGTGCACCGGATCATCGTCGAGACACCCATTCCATGAAGGGGGACAAGCATGGCGAAGAAAAAAATCAGTCATTATGTGACCCGCCCCGGTAAGCAGCTCGGCGACCCCCCGATCACGATTCCCGTCGCTGAAGATTTGGTCTCTGTGCCAGGAATTCCCACGCGCGACACCGATGTGGCGTTTTTCAGCCGCGAGGATCCCCTGGAGAACATGGCGATTGCGGAGAGCGCCTCGGCCGACTGGGCACGGCAGCAGCGCAATGGCTATTCCCCGGAATTGCTCAGGTTCTACGAAGAGCACCAGCAACACATGGAACCCATTGTGGAATGGGTGAGGACCAGCGGTAATCTGGAGCCGACTGGGACCCCCACCGGCGAAGACGTCACCGAACTCATCCGCCGGAAGGCGCGTGAGCTCGGCTACGGCGAGGTGGGCTTCACCCGTAACGACCGCCATTACGTGTACCAGAGCCGAAAGCCGGTCATGAGGAACGATCTGCCTCACGCCATCTGCTTGGCGCTGGAGCAAGATTATGAAAAAACTCAGTCGATCCCCAGTATGGCCGGCGAGGAAACCCATTTCGGCACGTACGCCCGCCAGGGCCCGCTCACGGTAGCGCTGACGGATTACATCCGCTCCCTGGGTTATCGGGTGCAGGTGTCAGGCCCAACCTGGCACTACGGCCCCATGATCCCCATGTTCGTGGCAGCCGGCCTGGGCCAGCTCGGCGCCAATGGACAGCTCCTGTCGCCTCATTTCGGGTCGAGGGCCCGATTGCAGATCATCTTCACCGACGCGAAGGTGACCTACGATCAGCCAATCGATTACGGCATCCACAAGTTCTGCCAGGAGTGCCAGGTCTGCATCCAGCGCTGCCCCGGCCGTGCGCTGATGTCCGAGAAGGTCTGGTACCGCGGCGTGGAAAAGAACAAACTGGTCTTCAAGCGCTGCCGTCCGGTCATGGCCCGCTACCTGGGCTGCGGCATCTGCATGAAAGTGTGCCCGATCCAGAAGTACGGCATGCAGGCCGTGATGGAGCACTACGTGGAGACCGGTCAGATCCTGGGCAAGGGGACCGACAGCCTAGAGGGCTACACACTGCACGACAAAGGCTACTTTGGGCCGGGTCAGCTCCCCAGCTTTAGCGCCGACTTCTTCAAGATGCCACGTGGCAGGACGGAAGACTGGCTGCTCATTGAATTCCGCGACAAGCTGATGGAAACGAACGGCGACGCAAGCGCCGACCGTGACCAGATGTGGACGGAATTCCGCAAGCGAGTGGAAGAGTCGATCGCCAAGCGCTCGGCTTCGGTCGATGCGGGCATGGATCGCGGCATTTAAGGCAGCTCGGCGGTGATGGGGTAGTGCTCCCAACCGGCCTGGGCGGGGGAGCGCTGCCCCACCGTCAGCAGGCTCTCCTTCGACGAGCGGAAGAGGGGAACGGCATGAAGGTGCAAGTCTATACCCACCCGGGCTGATTCAGTTGCCGGACGCTCGAGGAATTCCTCGCGTCCAACCGTGTTCGGTATGAACACCACGACGTTGCCACCGATGAGGCCGCCCGAACATATCTGCAAAGCCGCGGCATTACGGCGTTGCCGGTGACGATCATCGATGACGATGAGGTGATCATCGGCTACTACCCAAGGAAGCTCATCCCCGCCTTGAAACTCGACGTTCAGGTCGATCTATCAGGCAAGACCAGCTGGTTGACACAGAGGTACGATGCCATGCTGGCCGCCACCGTGCGAGCCATCCAGCAGCTCTCCGATGAGCAGTTGCAGCGACGCCTACCCTGGCGTGAGCGCTGGACGCTGCGGGATCTCTTGATGCATGTGCTGTCGTTCCCCGAACTGGCTTGGCTCAGTCATCGACATGGCAGTATGAGCACGGACGACATGCGGGCGTCGGATGCCCGACTCCGCGATATCCAGACCTCCGCAGCCATGGCCGCGTACGGCGAGGGCGTCCGGCGGGAGATCATCGCCTTCCTGCAGAGCAACAACCCTGCGGCGTTTGACCGAGTAGTCCCAGCCCATTACGGCGGAGAGGTCACCGTCCTGGAGCTGCTCACAATCATTCTCAGCCACAGCACACACCATTTGAAGCAGGCATACTGGTTTATGACACACGAACTCGGCTATCCCCCGATTAACCCCGTCACGGACGAGGACTTGGAGGGAATTGTGACGCCGGCCGCGCTCTTTTGAGACCGTCCTTCCCCCTAAACTGCAGGTGCGACCCAGTGCGCTCCCCCGTGGCCCTCATTCTCACGGCTGGCGAGCGCCGTCACCTTGCAGAAGCCTCCGTTGCCAATCCCCGGGAATTATCAGATAATACTAGAAAACTCTGATGTCTCGTATGAACGGCAGAAAGGGAGCTGTACCTATGACGACCCCCGAGATGACGAGCCCTTCTCACTTTATCCGCGACATCATCGCCGAAGACATGCGGCGCGGCAAATACGGCGGGCGTGTGCATACCCGCTTCCCCCCGGAACCGAATGGCTATCTGCATATCGGCCATGCCAAGTCCATCTGCCTCAACTTCGGCATTGCCGCCGAATTCGGCGGGCTCTGTAATTTACGCTTTGATGACACCAACCCCACCAAGGAGGCAGTGGAGTACGTCGAGTCCATCAAGACGGATGTGCGCTGGCTCGGCTTCGACTGGGACGATCGCCTGTTTTATGCCTCGGATTACTTTGAGCAGCTTTACCAGTATGCCATACAGCTCATCAAGGCTGGCTTGGCCTATGTTGACAGTCAAAGCACCGAGGAAATCCGCGCCACTCGTGGCACCGCGATGGCAGCCGGCAAGGAGAGCCCCTATCGCAATCGCTCGGTCGAGGAAAACCTCGATCTGTTCGCGCGCATGCGAGCCGGCGAGTTCCCAGAGGGAGCTCATGTGCTGCGGGCCAAAATCGACATGGCTCATCCGAACGTGCTGATGCGCGATCCCGTCATGTACCGCATCCTCCATGTACCCCATCACCGTACCGGCGATCGCTGGTGCATTTATCCGATGTACGACTATGCCCATTGTATCTCGGACTCCCTGGAAGGCATCACCCATTCCTTATGCACGCTGGAGTTCGAAGACCATCGGCCGTTGTACGACTGGTTCCTGGACGCCCTGGGCATCTACCACCCGCAGCAGATTGAGTTCGCCCGTCTCAACCTCACCTATACGGTGCTGAGCAAGCGCAGGCTCCTGACCCTGGTTGAAGGAGGCCATGTCGCCGGCTGGGATGACCCGCGCATGCCGACCATCTCAGGGCTGCGGCGTCGCGGCTACACCCCTGAAGCCATCCGCACCTTCTGCGAGCGCATCGGGGTGGCTAAACGCAATAGCGTCGTCGACGTCGCCTTGCTTGAACATTGCCTGCGCGAGGATCTGAATCGGCGTGCCCAGCGGGTGATGGCGGTGTTGCGGCCGTTGCGTGTGGTGATCGTCAATTACCCCAAGGACCAGATGGAAGAGCTAGAGGCCGTGAACAACCCCGAAGACCCCGCTATGGGCACCCGCAAGGTGCCGTTCTCACGCGTCCTGTACATCGAACGCGACGACTTCCGCGAGGATCCTCCCAAGCAGTTCTTCCGGCTAGCTCCTGGACGTGAGGTGCGGCTGCGCTACGCCTACTTCATCACCTGTGTGGACGTAGTCAAGGACGAGCACACCGGGGAAGTGGTCGAGCTGCACTGTACCTATGATCCGGCAACCCGCGGCGGCGACGCGCCGGACGGCCGCAAGGTGAAGGCCACCTTGCATTGGGTGTCGGCAGCCCATGCGCTCGAGGCAGAGGTGCGCCTCTACGATCACTTGTTCAGCAAAGCTGACCCGAGTGGTGACGACGAAGAGGGCGTGGATTTCACCGCGCACCTGAATCCACAGTCACTAGAGGTCCTCAAATCGTGCCGGGTCGAACCTAGTCTAGCGAACGCCGCTCCGGGCGATCGCTACCAATTCGAGCGCTTGGGATATTTCTGTGTTGATCCGGTGGATGCCGTCGGGGGCGCACTCGTCTTCAACCGCACCGCCACCTTACGTGACATTTGGGCGAAAATCGAGAAGACGCAGCAGGGAAGGCAGAGATAGCGTGCACGGCACCGGATGCCCCCTCCCCGATTGGCTCGTCCCAGATCACCTAGCACGCCTTTCTGAAAGCCATCAACAATGACAGATCGAGCGACCGATGGCAGTCGTCGAGCTTCGGGTCAACGGCATCAGATACCGCGTAGAGGTTGACGCCAACCGCACTTGGCTCAACGTGTTGCGCAATGAGCTGGATTCGATCGGCGGCCAATACGGCTGAGCGAAAGTCAGTGTGGTGCGTGCACGGTGCTCCTCGACGGGCGTGCAGTGCGCTCCTGCGTGGTTCCCGCGAACAGCGTCGAAGGCCACCCGAGCATCACCATTGAAGGACTGGCGCAGAACGGCCGTCTGCACTCTTTGCAAGAAGCCCTCTTGGCGGTGGATCCCGGCTGCTGCCGCTACCCCAATTCGGTAATGCCTTGGGGCAACATCATACCGTATTCGTTCCGCAGCCCTTGGCTCTCCTTGACCAAGGCTGTACAGGCCTTGATGAGTCGCTCCCGGACGCGATGGAGGGCTTGGAGGTTTTGCTGCTCACCCGTTTGATCGGGACAAAGCGCATCGTAGGTCGGGTGACGGCTTCCCAGATGGCTTGAGCATCACGGGCCTCGTGCTTTGGCGACTTGTCTGGCTCTTCGAAGCTGTGCTGGGAAGAGATGGGGCCAGTTCATGACAACCGCCGGACGCGAACGCCTTACACATGGCTGAGCATCCCATACGAACCGCGTTCCTCCTTGTCCTGCGAACGCCACCAGGAGATGCTCAGGGTCGCTGATCACGACCTCTTTTCCGCCGTGCCGCAGAAACGAGATCGCCGCTTCAATTTTAGGTTTCATGCTGCCTTCAAGAAAATGGCCCTGTTCCAAGTAGCGCGCGGCTTCGCTCACGCCCATTTCATGAATGGCCTGTTGATTCGCGCGTTGATAGTTCAGGTACACATATTCGACATCCGTGCTGATGAGCAGCGTCTCGAGGTGCAGCTTGTGTGCCAACAGGGCTGAGGTGTGATCTTTATCGATCACTGCTTCCACACCGACCAGCCTGCCCCCCTGTTGCACGACCGGGATCCCTCCGCCTCCAGCGGCGATCACCGTGATCCTGTTCCTGAGACAGGCACGAATGACCTCGAGTTCGACGATCGCCAGCGGCTCGGGCGAGGGGACAACGCGCCGGTAACCCCGCGCGGCATCTTCCTGCAACACCCATCCAAGTTCGCGGGCTTTTTCCCCGGCCGTTTCCTGCGAATAAAAGGGCCCGATAGGCTTTGAGGGCCGAAGAAACGCCCTGGCCCTTGGATCGACTTCGACTTGTGTGATGATCGTGGCAACTGTGGCCTGGATGTTTCGCTGCTGGAGCATAGCCTGCAGCGTGCCTTGGAGGAGGTACCCAATCTCCCCCTGCGTCATTGCGACGCAAAGATCCAACGACAGCGGGTAGGCGTGTGTGCCGCTAAGCTCTGAGCGCAGGAGCTGCGCGCCGACCTGAGGGCCATTCCCATGCGTGATCACCAGCCGATGACCAGTCGCGATGAGCTCGGTGAGGACGCGTGCCGTGACCATGACATTCGCCCGCTGTTCAGCGACGGTGCCGCGTTGTCCAGAGCGAATGAGAGAATTTCCACCTACGGCGACAAGCAGGCCTGGTGGCACACCAGCGCTCATCTGATGTTGTTCGCTATGCGGCTTGAGAGGTTTGGCTTACGTGTGATGTAGCAGGGCATAAAAAATCGCCTTCTCAGTGTGGAGGCGGTTTTCCGCCTGATCAAAAACGATCGACTGTGGCGAGTCGATCACCTCGTCCGTCACCTCCTCGCCGCGGTGCGCTGGAAGGCAGTGCATGAAGACCGCCGTCGGTTTGGCCATGCGCATCAGCTGCGCATTCACCTGAAAACGACGCAAGGCCTCAAGCCGTTCTTCTCGTTCCGCTTCCTGCCCCATGCTGCCCCCCACATCGGTATAGACGATATCGGCGTCGCGCACCGCTTGTTCAGGGCTCTCCAGGAGAGCAACAGAGCCCCCGCTTGCCTCGGCGTCACGACGCGCTGCGTCAACGCTGCTCTCATCTAGATGATGTCCCGACGGCGAGGCGGCGATAAACTGCATGCCGAACTTCGCCGCGATCAGCTTCAGCGAGTGACACACATTGTTGCCCGCCCCTACAAAGACCAGCTTCCTTCCCGCCAATCCACCGAGCCGTTCGCGTATGGTGAAGAGATCTCCCACCGCCTGACATGGGTGTTCACGATCGGTCAGCGCGTTGATAACAGGGATGTTCATGTAGGCAGCCATCGCCGTGCACGTTTCATGCGCATACGTGCGCAGCACCACGGCATCCACCCAACGTTCCATATTCTTGGCGATGTCATAGAGCGACTCGCGGGTTGCCAGCCCCACATCGGTTTGTCCAAGGTAGACACAATGACCGCCAAGCTGATCGATGCCGATGTCAAAGGTCACATGCGTGGGCAGCGACTGCCTCTCGAAGATCATCGCCACCGCCTTCCGATACAGCGCCTGGGAATCATACACCGGGGACTGCTTCATCTTCGCCGAGAGCTCGAGGATGTCCCAGAGGGCATCTGAGCTCCAGTCCATGATACTGACAAGATCGCGTTTAGCGGTTGTCACGGTCGTCTCCGTCCTGCCAAATCCACCTAACAAACCTCAGTATACACCTTTACCAAAAGAATGTTCGCGATCCGAAGCGACCATCTTGTCACTGAGGACTCGACGAGCGCACGGCAACGGCATGCGACGGAGGATGACGATGATGTGGGTCAGCGAGATAGCATTCAGGGCTGTTCTCGACTGGGGACAAGACTTTCGGTGCGGGTGTTTGCTAGGATAGGGTTCGCAACCAGTGCCAGGCGCCAGAGGCCCTATGCGGAGGAGACGGTATGAAGCGTCGTAGAATGATCATTATGGGCGCAGCAGGGCGAGATTTCCACAATTTTAACATGGTGTTTCGGGATGACGAACGCTACGAGGTGATGGCGTTTACAGCGACCCAGATTCCTCACATTGCGGGAAGACAGTATCCTGCAAGCCTTGCTGGCCGTCTCTATCCAAAGGGCATCCCCATCCTTCCCGAAACGGAGCTGTGTGAACTCATTCGGCAACATAGGATCGACCAGGTGATCTTTTCGTATTCAGACGTTTCCTCTGACGACGTGATGACGAAAGCGTCCCAAGTCAACGCTGCCGGCGCTGATTTTACTATGCTCGGCACGGAGCACACCATGCTCCAGAGTCAAGTGCCGGTCGTGGCGGTGGTGGCGGTTCGGACCGCGGCCGGGAAAAGTCAGACGGCGCGCAAAGTCTGCGGCATCCTGCACGCACTTGGCCGACGCGTCGTCACCATCCGTCATCCAATGCCCTATGGTGATTTGATGGCGCAGCGGGTGCAACGCTTTGCCACGCTTGATGACCTGGCGAAACACAAGTGTACCATTGAAGAAATGGAGGAGTATGAACCTCACCTCGCCAGCGGAACGGTAGTCTATGCCGTGTTGACTATGAGGCAATTATCCGTGTGGCCGAGCACTAAGCCGATATCGTGGTGTGGGATGGAGGGAACAACGATCTCCCAGTTTACCGCCCCGATTTGCTGATTACGCTAACGGACCCCCACCGGCCAGGACATGAACTGTCCTATTATCCCGGTGCCACCAATGTGCGCTTGGCGGATGTGGTCGTGATTAACAAGGTTGAGTCAGCCCGCCGGGAGCAGATCGAGATCGTCCGCCGGAACGTGCGCGAGGTCAACCCTGGTGCGTTGATTATCGAGGCCGCGTCGCCGATCACGGTAGAGGACGACGCTCTTGTTCATGGCCAGAGAGTCCTCGTGGTGGAGGACGGCCCTACGGTCACGCATGGCGAGATGTCGTATGGAGCCGGGACGCTCGCCGCTCGAAAGTTTGGGGCAAAAGCACTAGTGGACCCACGTCCCTGGCTCGTGGGTTCCCTCGTGGAGACCTTCCGTCAGTACCCACAGATCGGGGCCTTCCTCCCGGCGATGGGATACCGTGAAGACCAAGTGAAGGACTTGGAATCGACGATCAACCAAGTCGACTGTGATACCGTCGTGATTGGCACACCGATCGACCTACGGCGGGTGTTAACGCTGAACAAGCCGTCAACGCGAGTGCGTTGCGAGCTGGCGGAAATCACGAAACCGGACCTGAACGAAGTGTTGACACGATTTATCCGACAAGGGACGATGACGGATCGGCGTTAAACATAGCTTTTCGAACAAGGCCCAGTGGGAACAACACGCTCACCAGTGGATGACCTTCACCATTCCGACCGGTGGTGAAGTCCGGAGCTGCGGAAACATCATCCACCTACCGGTGTTCCCCGATTAGGGGGTTCAGGACCAATCAACACCATGCCGTGCTCCGCATGACGGCGGTGCCCCTGGAACCGCGATTTTCGCGTAGAGCTCTCCCTCCGGTTGCCGTTGCGCTTGGCGGGGCGTCCGCCATCACGGCTGAAGACCATACTCGCAGCTTCCAGCAGCCGGCGCTTCCACTCGCTCGCCTGCGTGGGACGTACGCCGTGCTCACTGGCCAGTTCGTTGGTAGTCTTGAACCCCTCAGGGCTTCACCCCAGCCCAATCGTTCTACGCCCTCGCGGCCTAATTTCGCGCCCAACAGGCCTTGGCCCTTCTTCCTCAAAAATTGCGACCCATCGCTGTCCTTCACCACCCGTCGGTTGATGGTCGAATGATCAACCGAAACACCGTGCTCCTGGATCAGCTCTTCCAGCTGGCGATAGCTCAATGGGTAAGCCAGGTACCAGCACACAGGTGAGAATGATATCCTGCTCAAAATGAGCCCCTTTGAAGGTCATCATTGCTCTCTCTCCCTCTCTTACCCCTGAGTCATAGAGGGAGAGCATACCTTAATGGTGCATCCGCTAAATAGGTGGGACAATCTGGGCCCTCTTGCAAAGGAGGGGCCCCATGGCGATCCGCCCTCGTACACTGAGTGAGGAAGAAATCGACACCATCCGGCGACTGGCCCACTCCCGAACGGCCCAGGCCTGAGCCGTCCAGCGGGCACCCCTGGTGTGGCTGGCCCAACAGGGCCAACGGGGGCCGGCGATCGCTGGCTCTGCAGAGGCGGCGATGCGAGACCTGGGCGGAAGTCTAAGCAGCCGTGCAGGAGGCCACCGTGTACTGGAACGCCCATCGGCATCCCTTTCGCTGGGGGCGGCGTCGCCGCCACCGACCGCGTCGTCGCCCTGGGATTGGGTGACTCCCGACAGCTGCATATACTTAGCAGATGCACCACTTAGCGACGCTGGTTAATAAATTCTCCCATTTCGGGTTCCCATAGGAACTGCTCAGCAATCCACCTCGATAGGGATGAGGAAAAGGCGGTGCTGCGCGCAATCGCTGCGGGCAAGCTTCCGAGCCCTTGAGGCAGCGACCTTCAAACTGTCACGGCTTCGCTTCTTAAAATCGCCTCGGATACATTTCCAGACGTAGCGGAAATATGGAAAACCCTGGTAAGCCCGCCGCTGCTCTAATTCGGCTTGGCATTTGTGGCACTTGGGTGTTGGCCGTATGTGCAGCTCGCTGGCGACAGGCACATTCCCGGAGCCCCACGAATTGAAGGGTTGCCGAAACAACCAAAGGACGCTGGCATACTCGTAGTGACCAAGCTCTTGCCAGCCCTCGGGTGCGAAGCTAACCAAAGTCTCCCCGATTCCAATCAGAAGAATTCTTTTGATCGAGTTTTGCAATAGACTGACCTTCTACGCTTTCCACCCCTCATGTCGAATTCAAAAAAACGACCCCAGAAAAGACAAGGGCTTTCAAGGGGTCGGGAGTGATAAGTTCTGGGGTGTAGTGTCGAATTTGAGGTGAAAAGGAGCTGGTTTTACGCTTCGCCAATCTCATGGAGGAACGTTTGGTAGAGGATGTCGCTCAGACGGAAATGATGTTGCCGGAGAGCATCAAGGGGGGGCTTGACCTCGGGGATAATCCCTTGGAGCTTTGCTTCGCGAAGAATGCCCAGGCTCCCCAAGAATGGAATCCCATGCCGAGCGGCTGCATCTCGCCCACCAGGATCGTCTACGATGAGCACTGCCCCTAACTCTTAGGCAAGGACAATGGCTTCTCGCTCGCCCTCTCCAAGTGCAGCAGCGATCGTATGGAGCGCTGCCTGTTGGGTGACTGTCCTGCGTTTGATCCATTCTCCCCGTGAGGCCTCTTCGGCGCCGGGCCTTCCTGCCCCTTTGGTGACGAGTTCCTGGTAGACAGCATCCGGGATCCACAGTTCGACCACCACTTGCCGCAGCAGCTCCAGCCGACCTGCTTGGGCGAATGAGATAATGGGGCCGGCATCAGCGACGAAAATCATGCGTGTTTGTGCCGGAAGATCGTATCAGCTCGTTTGAATTCCTGCTGCAGCTCCTCCGGAGTCATATCAATGACAGGGATCTGGTATTTAGCCATCAAGTCGAACAAGTCATGACGGCTGATTCCTAAGAGTTCCGCGGCCTTGCCTTGAGAAATTTCGTGCTCCCGTAGAAGCTCCATAGTCAGAGCCTCTTTGGCTTTGGCTGAGAGATCCTCATCGCGAAGGTTGGGGGCCACTTCATCGGGCAATTCAAACTTCACGTCCACTCGGCGCGGCATTTGAACACCTCCCCTGTTACGGGTGGCTGTGCTTGGCATACTGAGCGTAGCATAAGGCATGGAGGGTATTTGTCAAATACGGGGGCTCTAGGATTTCGCGAGGGTATGAACCGGATAAGAAAAGCCGTGCGTACTGCCTGGTACACACGGAGATCTGTCGCAATTTTGAGGGATGATGGAGAGAGCCCTGCTATCTGTAGCTGCTCGATAACATCGGAGCGTCTGCTCGATAACAGTGCATGGTCTCCGCTCGGATTCTGGGTCTTACGCGATTTTGGTGAGGACAGTACGACATGGCGTCGAAGCTGGAAGACGACGCAGTAATGGGCCCACGGCAAGTCGGCTACAGTCCGTGTATAGCGACTATGGCTGCGCCATGTGGGACACCGACACACGGGACAGTGCCCTAGCGTCTGCGTGGACCGCACTCGTAGTGTCACCTGGCCAGTGGCGGCGTCGATCTGCCGCCTTTCCACGTGGAGCTGCGGGGCCTGAGGGAGCAAGCCAAACAACAGTCCTATACGCCTCTCTTCTGAGAAAGAGCTGATCTATATTTCATCTCACGTATGTGCCCATAGAATATACCTGAGGAAGAAAGGTATGCATGGCGATGGAAACGCATCACCAAAAGTGCCCATGAGCCCAGATAATTCCCAAAGTGACAGGCGGTCGATCGGAGAAGCGGCGCCGGCAGGATCGCGCGTTTGCTGACGGTGTTTGAGTGCGGCACCATCGTCAACCCCGTCAGCTTAAAGAATCAGGTCGAAGGGGCTGTAAATCAAGGCTTAGGCGGCGCCCTGTTTGAAGCGATCGAATTTGCAGAAGGGAAGATTCTCAACCCATGCTTTCCGCAGCATCGCCTGCTTCGTTCCAGCGATGTGCCGCAGCTCGAAACACTTCTGCTCGACCGCAAGGACCTCGCTCGGCTGCCGCCGGCGAAGACCCCATCGTCACTATCGCCCCCGCGGCGGCTAATGCCATCTTCGACGCGGCGAGGGTCCGGCCGCGATCGTTGCCGTTGGGGCCGAATGGATTATGGATGTAGGGTGGGAGTTCACCGCCACTGAAAAGGCAACTGGCCTGCCTGGACGCAGACCACGCAACCTCGTTCTAATGCGGCGTCGCACGTTACAGGGCACGATCCCCAAATACCGGCGATTTTGCATGGCGCAAATCTGCATCGCTCGGTTCCACGGTCTATTCCCCCTCTTCCCTCATGCTAACCCTCTCCCAGTGGGAGAGGGAGAATAGGTCGGCTCGGCGTCAATGCGTAGGGCGGTGGCTGCGGTACCACTCGATGATCTCTGTGCTGGTGGCTGTCCATACACCCGGCTGCTGCATGATATGGCCTAGCGCCGCGTCCAGCCGCCCGATGCGGAATGGCTGGCCGATGAGCCAGGGGTGCAGGTGCAGCACCAAGAGCCGGCCATTGGTCGCCCCCTCCTCATACAGCGTGTCGAAGCTCTCGGTGATCATCGCCTGATAGCGGTCGATATCGATGCGTCGATCCCAGAGGGCATTAACGTCGTCCAGCGGCAGGGAAATGGGTAAGGCGTACAATTCCCCTTGGGGCACTTTCATGGGGTAGGGCTGGTCATCGTTGACCCAGTCGCAGACGTAGCGCAGGCCCGCCTCGGCCAGCAACTGCGGCGTCCGTGACGACTCTCCTAAGTGCGGACCCAACCAGCCAACAGGAGCTTTACCGGTGGCGCGGGTCAGAGCCTGAACCGAGGTCTGGATGTAGTCCCGCTCTTCCTGTTCCGACATGCGACTGGTGATCATCCGGCTGCCTGAAACGCCATGGGCGATGACCTCGTCGCCACGGCTCAGGCAATGGTGCACCAAGAATGGGTAGTGCTCGGCGGTGAGGACGTCCATCGCGATGGTGGGTTTGACGCCATGCCGGTCCAACACCTCAAGCACCCGAAAGATGCCGATGCGATGTCCATATTCCCGGTGCGACCAGGCGGTGACGTCCGGGAAGGGTCCTGGTCCATAGCCACCGGCGAGGTTGGGGGGCTGATAGCTTCCGGGTGGGTGCCGCCATTCGACGTGTTCGAGGTTGACGATGACGCAGACGGCGACTCTAGCGCTCTCCGGCCACTCGAGCACGGCTCGGGTGGCGTTGAGGGGGGACCACTCGTAATAGTCGTGGTCCATCCCATAATGAGGCTCTGGAAAGGCATAATGCGGTTCGGCGGGCATAGGGCGACTCCTTAGCTGTTGATCTTAGCCGCATGGGCCACCGCCTGGTCATAGTAATGTGTCAGATAGTACTCAGCGATCTCATCCGTGGTGGCCTGCCATACGCGGTCATGCGACAGGATATAGTCCAGCACCTCAGCCAGATATTTGGTCCGATGCGGGCGGCCGATGACGTACGGGTGGAAGGCGATGCACATCAGCCGGCCGTTCTCCTCGCCCTCGCGGTACAGCTGATCGAATTGGGCCTTGCAGATCTTGGCGTAGTAGTCGGCCTCGTAATGCTGCCGCATCAGCGGGGCATCGTTCAGTTCCGAGGTATAAGGAATACACACCAGGCGTCCCGTCCTGACCTTGATGGGCACCGGGTGGTCGTCGATCTTCCAGTCGGTCTGATAGGTGAACCCTACCTCGGCCAGCAGGTCGGGAGAACGCTCGGTGTTCGAGGCGGCCGGCCCCGAGTGACCTTTTAGCTCTCTGCCTGTTAGACGCGCGAAGGTCTCACGACAGCGCTGCAGGAATTCGCGCTCTTGCTCCTCAGAGAACGTCGTGACGAAGCGGGTGTTGTAAAAGCCGTGGTTCACAAAAGTCCAGTCGCGCTTCAGCATGGCCTCGGCGATATCGGGGAAGTGCTGCAGCACCCCGATGTTCAAGGTCGTCGAACACCGGACTTGATACCGGTCCAGCACCTCGAGCACGCGCCAGAAGCCCACGCGATTGCCGTATTCATGCAGCGAGTACTGTTGCACATCGGGCAGCGGGCTGCGCGGCCAGGGATTACGCACGCCGTCGAGCGGGGGCAAGTATTCATAATGCTCGATGTTGGGCGCCACCCAGAAGGCAATCCTGGCATTGTGCGGCCATTTGATGATGGGTCGGTCGATCATCGGCAGATAGTCCACGCGATCCGGGGGTAGTGGCATAGACGAACACCTCCTTAGCGGTTCGCTCCCTCTCCCGCCGGGAGAGGGCTAGGGTGAGGGAAGCTCAAGTTCTGAGAGCCATTTGGAACCGCCCTCACCCTCACCCTCTCCCAGGGGGAGAGGGGACTATTGGTACCTCCCACAGCTTATCCTGGCGCCTACCCCTTGATGGGAGAGGCGGTGCGATGGGAGAACAGCGCCCCTACCTATGGAATCAGGACGACCTTGATCGGGTCGCCGATGCGCTCCTCCAAGATCCAAACGCCTCCGCAATGTCCTCCAGGGGGAATTCATGGGTGACCAGTTCGGCCCCACGCAGGCGCCCCTGGGCGGCTAATGAGACGGCGCGTTTGACGTTGTTGCCGCCTTCGCCACGGGTGGTATAAATGGTGATGTCGTTCCTGACGACGCTGCTCAGGTCCATGGTGATCGGCTGTGGATAGTAGGCCAGGACCAGGATTTTGCCGCCACGCTTGGTCACTTGTACACACTGTTGAGGCGTCTCGAGAGCCCCGGAGCACTCGATCGCCAGATCCACCCCGATGCCACCCGTCAGCTCCTGAATGCGCGCCACCGGGTCTTGCTCGCGGGCGTTGATGACGTGGTCGGCGCCGAGGCGACGCCCCACCTCCAGGCGGTTGAGGCGCGTCCCCACCAGGATGACCTGAGCGGCTCCGAGCTGCTTGCAGGCCTGGACCGTCTTCAGTCCCACAGGACCAGGGCCGAAGATGGCAACGTCGTAGCCCGCGATATAGCCCCCTGTGGCGTGGAGGCCGTACAAGCCTGTGCCGGCGGTGGCTGCGCTGCCGAGCAGGCTATGCCGCTATTCGGCGCAGCATCTGGCCGTCGAGGCACCGCTAGGGCGCTCCTTGGCGCCGCATCCCCTCACCCGACCCTCTCCCGAAGGGGGAAGGGCAGCAGACATACGAAGCGCCGCATGGTCTACCTGACGACCTGCACCGTTTCCCGTTTGACCAGCTCCCAATCGATCTCATACCCCAGGCCCGGCTTTTCCGGGGCGTAGACCAGGCCCTTATCGTCTACCTCGATATCCTCGACCAGGGCGAATTTATTGGCGCCGCTGGCGGGAAAGACCTCGTAGTAATCGCAGTTGTTCACGGCCATGGTGACGTGCAGGTTGGCGACGTTGTTCAGGGAATTGCCGCCGTGGTGGATTTCGCATTTCAGGCGGAACGCCTCGGCCAGGTGGGCGATCTTCACCAGCGGGGTGATGCCGCCGGTCACGGCTACATCGCCGCGCAGGATATCGGTGGCCTTCTGCTGCACCCATTGGGCCATGCCGTAGAGCCGTCCTGGGGCATACTCGGTGGACATGATGGGGATGTCCAGCTTGTCTCTGAGCTTGACGTAGTTATACAGATCCTCTTCCACAAGTGGGTCTTCGTACCAGAAATAGTTCAATGCCTCGATGGCGCGCCCGACGCGGACTGCATCTTCATAGCCGTACGACCACATGGAGTCTAACATCAGGACCATGTCATCGCCGACCGCCTTGCGCACAGCCTGGCAGATTTTGATGTCGTCGCGCGGCACGCCGTGGGGGTGAATTTTGTACGCCGTCCAGCCCATGGATTGAAACCGTTGTGCTTCCTCCCCATACGCCTCCGGGGTGGGCAACCAGGCCGAGCTGGCATAGGCCGGCACCCGATCGCGACACGTCCCCAACAGACGGTGGATGGGGAGACCGGCGGTCTTGCCGGCGATGTCCCACAGGGCTACGTCCACGGCGCCGATGGCGTTCGTCGACACCGAGCGGTTCATCTTCCACATCTTGTGCCAGATGGCGCCGATATCCAGCGGATTGGCGCCGATGATGGCCGGTTTGACGAACTCCATCAGCGGTCCGGCGTACGCATCGGCTCCCTGCCGGGAGGAGCCGAGAAAGGCGTGGCCTTCGACGCCCGCGTCCGTCTGAATGGTCACAACCCCCAGTAGGCGATGGCCGCCAAACCCGCCAGTCCCTGTCCGCCAAGCCGCGCTCTTCCAGTTAAACATGGTGACGCTCACATCGGTGATTTTCACGCTCAGCCTCCTCCTGACAAACTGGTTATCTTTCCGGTAGAGCGGGCCACCAACCACCAGATGCAGGCCCGTATCCACCCCCAATGCCGTTGCCTATTCTCGTTTCCCTTCGGGAGCATAGGCGCCAAGTTCAGCATGAAGCCGCGCTGGGACACGGTATTCTGCCCCTTCCCCCCTGGTGGGGGAAGGTCGGGATGGAGGGGAAACCCGCGCCGCGCCCCGTCTGCATCCTCCCCCCGCAAGGGGGGAGAAGATCAAAAACGCTTGGTATGCCCCTCTGTTGCCATTGACTTGGCGCCTATTCCGTTCAGGAGGGAGGGCTTACCCTGGCGTCTATGCCCTCTGGAAGAGCGAGGGTGATGAGTATACAGCGCCAAGGAGAGCCCTGGGGGTGCCTCCACGGCCAGACGCTGTCCTGAACACCGCTACAGTGCCGTTTCGGTGGATCTGGATACGACGTCTTCCCTCCAAGCGCCGGCGCTCTTGTTTTTATAGAGAGAACAGCGCGATCATAGCCGACTTCGGAGCTATAGCACAAGGGGGGACAAGCGAATATTAGCGGGGCGGTTGGGCCGTCTTGGGGCCGATCCCGGGCATGTCGAAGCCCAGTTGCTTCAGGCCTGCAATCACCTGCTGGCCCTGAGCTGGGGTGAGCTCGGTGAGGGGCGGGCGCACGGTCACCCATGCGGGATCGTTGGCATAGTGCGCGATCACGCACTTAAGGCCTGGGATCATCACGTACTGGCCGACGGTTTTGCGCACGACGTTGAGCGACTCCTGGAGACGGTCGGCATCGGCGCTGCGCCACTCGCGGTAGAGTCGGTCGATGGCGGCGGGGTTGACGTTGGCGGTAGCGGAAATGCAGCCAGCGGCGCCATGTCGCATCCCAGCCAGCAGGAAGGGCTCACTCCCCGGGAAGACGTCGAAGCCAGACGTGGCGAAAGTATCGAGCACGCTCTTGGTGTAGTTCCAATCGCCTGAGCTGTCCTTCATGCCGGCGATGGCGCTGGGATACTGTTTTAGCAGGCGCTCGATGAGTGCCAGAGTGAAGCCCACAACTGCGACCGGGGGGATGTGATAGAGATAAATCCGCAGCCGCGCATCGCCGACGCGCTCGATGACCTCCGCGAAGTAACGGTACAGGCCATCCTCGGTGACGTCCTTGTAGTAAAACGGCGGCAGCATCAGCACGCCGGCGCAACCGGCCTGGACGGCATGCGCCGTCAGCCGCACTGAGTCGGTCAGGGCGCAGCAGCCGGTACCCGGCATCATGCGCGATGGATCGAGGCCGGCCTCGAGCAGCGCCTCGAGTAACGCCATGCGTTCGTCCACGGAGAGGGAATTGGCTTCGCTGTTGGTGCCGAACACCGCCAGGCTGCAGTGCTGGCCGAGCAGCCAGCGGCAGTGGGCAACGAAGCGTTGGGGGTCAGGGCGCAGGTCGCGGGTGAACGGGGTCACCACTGGCGCCAGCACGCCGCGGATACGAGATGGTTGTTGCATGCGTCTCTCCTCCAATGTCCATATTCCCTGCGACGATCAACTTGCCGCCGCAGGTGCTAGCCGCCCGACGCGCCTTTGTCTCTTACCTTCCCAATCCGCTCGCCTCGATTAACGCCTGAGCCCAGGCCGCATCATCCTCAGGCAGGGGTGGTATGGGAGGCCGGGTATAGTCCAACCGCAGGTCGAAGCGAGCCCGTCTGTAGAGGTCATGGAGGATGCGGTTCAGCTCGACTTCGGGCTCGTCATCGTCTGGGAGTAGGGCAGACATCGCTACGTTTCCGCCTGTATTCCTCACGTCCTTGCCTGTGCAGCTTGTTGGCAGGGGAGAGCAGCTCAACGATGGTGACGAACTTCCCAGTCTTGACCTCATGGATCTCGAGGAAATTCTCGGAGACCTCTTCCAGCACAGGAACATCAACCTCCAGCACCAGAACGGATGGCGCCGCTTGCTGCCGGGCGAAAGGTGGAACACCGGACGTTGGTGCCGAGGCAAGGTCTGGACATCCCACGAAGACGAGGTCGTCCGCTTTCAGCAGGTACGTGCGCCGCTCTAACCCCACGTAGTACCGTGGCGGAACGCGCGCGCTCAGGTCATCGACCAGCGCCGCGATGAGGCGGTTATGCACATCCAGCCACAGGGCTGGGTGGTCATGATATGGGTCCATGCCTGGGAAAGGGGATTGCATACGGCCAAATCTACACGTCTTCGAAAGTTAGGTCAATGCACAGCTCAGCAAATGCCTAGAGCCGCGAATCGATAAATTCTGACGTTGCAGAGCTGCCGCCTCCGCTGGCGTGTCTTCCTGCACAGGCGGTGGCAAACTGTGGTGGAATGCCGATCCAGTTTAACGATCCCACTAATTGGCTCATATGTCGGTTTCCCATCTTTTCTCAATAAAGACCGATTTCCAATGGTGAGCGAAGGAATCATGGCGAAATGGCGCACATTATGCGTCACCAAAGTCGCTCCCCATCTGGGAGCGGCGGCAGCAATCCGCGAATCGTGCGTGCCAAAGCGAATGCCTCAACCGCGGGATAGTCAGCCATTTTGGAAGGAACATACCGTGCATCCAGCTTTTGCTTGACAGCTGAAGCAGTAAAATTCTAGATTTGTCATCGTCTCAGCATGATAAATTGAAGGCATTGAAAAAGTCCTCCGGGAGAAGTCGTGTGAAGCTGTCAGGGCGAGCGGGGCGGAGTCAGTTTCCTCGATCGGATTCATTACAGCTTGGAGATTGTTGGGAGCGGGACGGGTGTATCATCCACTTTGAATATGCTGAAAAACTCTATGAGTCTTGGCCGCGGCCGACGTGCCTGATCGTCGATGGCCCTTATGGGGTCAGTGGCTTTCCTGGTGACCAGCACAAAGTGGAGCGGCTGGCTGAGTGGTACACTCTGCACATTGAAGCATGGTCGCGGTGTTCCACGCCAGAGACGACGCTCTGGTTCTGGAATACAGAGGTCGGCTGGGCGACCGTCCATCCGGTATTGCTTGCCAATGATTGGGAGTACCGCTGTTGCTGTATTTGGGACAAAGGCATGAGCCACGTGGCGGGTAATGCGAACACGCAGACGCTGCGCAAGTTCCCAGTCGTCACGGAGGTGTGTGCCCAATATGTAAAGGCCGCCGCATTCTACGTCGATGGTCGGAAGTTATCGATGCAAGAGTGGCTCCGCTATGAATGGCTGCGGAGCGGCTTGCCTCTGCGAGTCGCCAACGAGGCGTGCGGGGTTCTGAATGCGGCGACGCGGAAATACCTCACGGCTGATCACTTATGGTATTATCCCCCTCCGGAGATGTTTGAGCGTATGGTCCAATACGCTAATCGGCATGGCAGGCCCGAAGGAAGACCGTACTTCAGTCTTGATGGAATACAGCCCATGACAAAGAATGCGTGGGCGAAACTGCGCGCAAAGTTCGCTTGTGAAGTTGGCGTGACCAACGTATGGCGGGAGCCACAGCTTAATGGCACAGAACGGATACGCGGCATAAGAACTGCCATGCGTTACAAATTTACCAGTCTCCACGGCAGCCAGAAGCCGGTCCGGCTGATCGAACGCCTTGTGCGGTGTTGCACCGATCCAGGAGACGTCGTTTGGGAGCCATTCGGAGGGCTTTGCCCCGGTGCAATCGTGTCACACAAGCTGCAGCGTCACTATAGAGCCGCAGAGATCGTGCCTGAATTCTACATTGCTGCCGCGGAGAGGCTTACTACATATGACCAATCCTTGGATGCTGCCCCAACCGGTACGGTCCGAGCCCACGGACTGGGAGTACTACGAGCTATGGAAGCGTGTCTGCAAGGCGAGATAGGCGTTTCCCATGCACTTCCGCCCTTCGACAGTCATTGAAGGAATGCTGGCCAACGATATTTTCACCCTCAACGCCGCCTTAGCAGCTACGATTGAGGAACAGGTCGTCGCCACACTAAATTTTTTGCGCCCTGTGTGGGACCCCGAGAAACAGTACAAACGTGCGGCTTTGTGAGACAGCCACAGACCTTTCCCGGCGTGCTGCTCGGGCGGAAAACCGATGCCCAAGAGATGTAGTGACCCCATAAAGCTGGACCATCAGACAGTATCAAGGTTTATGGTATACCATCTCCCAGAGGCTGTTTAGAAAGGCGTATAATGGGCGTTGAGCTACTTCGATGCATGGTTTCATGCGGCTACGGTGAGGAGAGACGCCCATGTCCGCCCAGCGCCAGGCCTACACCAGTGATCTGACCGCTGAGGCGTGGCAGATCCTGCAACCCTTGCTGCCACCAGCAAAGCCCGGAGGTCGCCCCTGGAAATATGCCATGCGGGACGTGATCGATGGCATCCACGATGTGCTGCGCAGCGGCTGTGCCTGGCGCTTGATGCCGCATGATCTGCCGCATGGGCAGACCGCGGATCAGACCTTTCGGGCTTGGTGCCGGCATGGCACCTGGCAGCGCATCCATGATCAACTCCGCGCGCTTCTCCGCACCCGTATGGGACGTCACCAGCAGCCGTCGACCGCCATCATCGAGGCGCAGACGGTGAAGACCACCGAAACAGGGGGGCCCATGGTGATGATGCCGCCAAAAAACTCAACGGCCGCAAGCGCCATCTCCTCGTTGAGACGACGGGTCTCTTGCGGCGTGTGCTCGTCCACCCCGCGGACCTGAGGGATGCCGAGATGGCTCCGTGGCTCTTGGCCGCTGCCTATGACAGCGGCCAGCGGCTGCGGCACCTCTGGGCCAATATGGCCTATCGGGGGCAGCGGTTGCGCGAGTGGATAGCCGAGGAGTGCGGCTGGACTCTCGAGATCATGGAGCGGCCCCGGCGCTGGGGCTGGTACCCGATCGATGTCGAGCCGCCACCCATGCCCGCCTTCACGATGCTGCCGCGCCGGTGGGTGGTAGAACGGACGATCGCCTGGATTGGGGGCAAGCGACGGCTGAGTCAAGATGATGAATACGTCCCTGCGAGCAGCGAAGCGATGATCTACTTGGCGATGAGCCGGCTCATGCTGCGGTGACTCGCCCGTCAAGCCCCATATGGCGTGCTAAGCCCGCAGTGGCAAGGTCTGAGAGGGCTCGTACGGGCTTTCTAGACAACCTCTAGGAGGAAATTTCGAAGGAGGAACGAAAATGAGATTCTTGCGAGGAGTTTTGCTGGCAATCGTCTTTCTTGTCCCGGGCGGGGCATCCCTGCCTGCTTCGGCCGCCAATAGCACGTCCATACCGGGAGTCACCGCGTCCATTGCCTATGCTCGTCAATACGGCGGCGTCCTGCGGATCGGAGTTGCCTTCAGGAACGACTCGGACAGTGCCGCGGAGCACTCGGAGGCGCTCAAGTTCTCGGAGGTCACTCTCATTGATGCCGCCGGGAAGCGCAGGCATTTTGCGATGAGGGACGCGGAGAAGCGTTTTTTGGCGGGGCCGATTTCCGACTGGAACGATGGCGGCAGGTGGTTTCCCCAGATCGCGCCTCGCGCCGAGGTCGTGGTCTGGGTGATGTTCGAGGCCGTGCCCGCCGATGCGAAATTGTCGCTGGAGATGCCGGTGGCGGGCACGTTCAGCCCGCTCACCGTGACCGCCGCGCCCGCCGCGCCCGCGCGGCTCGCCAGCAGCCAGCCGCCGGTCGGTGCGACGCTTGTGTCGGCGACGCGCGAAGCCGGGCAGCTCAAGGTGCAGGTGAGACTGGACAATCCGGAGCGGCACGCCGTGGCGCAGGGATCCGCACTCGTGTACGGGGACATCTACGCGCTCGATCCCGTTGGCAAGCGGAGATACCCCCTGCTCAGGGGGCAGACGGGGCTTTTCCTCGGCGAGCCAAGATCGGACAACAACGACGGCGGACGCTATTTCCTGGGGCTGGTCCAGCCCGGCAGCCAGGTGGTCCTGAATCTCACTTTCCAGCCGCCGCCCGACTCGGTGAAGACGGTGGATATCGTTGTGCCCTACTTCCCGCCCTTCGAGAACGTGGCGATCACGGGAATGGGGGGGGGCGGATCCCTCCGGCGTAGCCGTCGCGGGACGTTCGGAGGCGCTCGAGCAGGCGATGAAGGATCTCAACGCCACCGAGACGCCCGCCGACATCCAGGTCAACCTCTCGGCGGATGTGCTCTTCGACTTCGACAAGGCCGTGCTCAAGCGCGAAGCCGAAGCCGCGCTGCAGCGCGTCGCCACCGTGATCAGGGCTTTCCCGAACGCGCAGGTTCTCGTGGAAGGGCATACCGACGGCAAGGGCACCGACAGCTACAACCAGGTCCTCTCGGAGCGGCGCGCCGACGCCGTCGGCAAATGGCTCATCGCGAACACGGGCCTGGCCCCCACGCGGTTGACCACGCGCGGATTCGGCAAGTCGAAGCCGGTCGCCTCCAACACCAGGCCCGACGGGTCGGACGATCCGGCCGGGCGGCAGAAGAACCGCCGCGTTGAAATCGTCGTGAAGAAATAGGTCTTGGCGGAAAATGCTGGATAACATGAAGGCTCACGCTCGCGCACAAGTCATCCGTCTTGCGATCGGCCTGGCAGCCGCGGCCGCTATCGTAGCCGCGCCGGTCAGCCAGGCCGGGCGCGCGGACGATCTCCTCGTTCTCCAAGACGGCGGAGTGAGGAAAGGGAGGCTGGACCGTTGCTCGGAGAGCGCCTGCACGCTGGACGGGATTCCCGTTCCGCGGCGATCTATCCGGTTCATCGGTCTGAACGGGGTGCAGCCCCCGCCGCCGCAGGCGGGGGACCCGGCGCACGACGAGATTCGCCTTGCGGACTCCTCCGTTCGCCGAAGCAGGCTGGCGGCCATCGACGCGGCGAATGTCATCAGCGCCGACGCAACCTATCCCCGCAGACGGGTTGCCTGGATCTGCCTCGCGCCGAAGGGAGAAACCGCACCCCCGCCGGCCGCCCGCGGCGCGGCGGAGGCGCCGGAGCCCCCGCCGGGACACGGCGGCAGCACGGGTCGCAAGGCGCCGCCCTGGTTCAAGTCGGACACTCAATGCGAGCTGGAGAAGACGAACTCGTTGAGCTGGGGCGTGAGCCTTGCATATGACAACAGCGGGAAGATCGTCGGCTCGCTGCCCGACGGCAAGGTGACGTGCGCGCTCAGCTATACGATCTGCGGAGACAGCTTCTTCAAGCAGCAGGTGATCGATACGGGCAAGGCAACCTGCCCGGAGAGCCTGCATTTTTCCCGCGCGCCTGAGATCGACGTTTGTTGCGCCGCATGGCGCGAGGCGAAGCGAACGAAGCGCCCGTGTGACCCGCTCGTGGATTCGGATTGCGACGGAGTGCCGAACCACTCGGACAACTATCCTCTAGACGTCACGCGCAGATGAGCGGCGCCGCCCGCCAAAACCCGCCGCGGAGGAGTTGACCCATGCGGATAACGAAACGAAGCCCCGACACCCTCGTCATCGAAGAGGGCGCCGGCACTCAAGTCGTTTTGTCTTTGTTCTTCCTGTTCGCTGGCGCCTTCGTCGCGCTGCTCGGGTGGTCCAAAGATGAAACCGCGTTGGTGATTTTCAGCCCGGTCTTTGGTCTGATCGGGCTGTACTTCTTGCTCTTCGGCCGGACGAGGACGCACCAGTTCGAGCACTGGCGCGGAATGCTCGTGATCGAGTCCAGGGGATGGTGGGGATCGCGGCGGCGGGAGCTGCCGCTCGACGCTATCGCGGACATTGACATCGAAGAGATTCCCCATGCTCGTAGCGCCCCCAGCTATTACGTCTACTACGTGACCAAGCAGGGCGAGCGCATCCGATGGGCCGATTCCTCCGACGGCTCAAAGGAAAACACCCTTGAATGCTTCCACGCCGGGCGCGAGTTCCTGGGCATAGCCCATCACCCGGTTCCGGATTTCGCCAAAGCTGTCACGGAACAGAAGTAGGATGAAGTAAGGGCCCAGGAGGACGGCTCTCCCGACATCGACTACCAGCTCTTCCTGCTCGACACGAAGCTTCCGGAGGAAGAGATCCATAGGCGCTACCCAGAGGTTGCGGCCTACTTGGAAGAGGCGAAGGCAAAGGGCCTACCGGAACGGTATCTCTGTGCGCATCGTACCCCCTTGTAGTGGCCCCAAGAGTTTGGACCATTTTAGGGCGGTTCTAACTTCAGAGAGGCGGCAGTTGTCAGCTGCTGCGATTGGGTCTCGAATTCCGCAGGCGTCCGGTAACCCAACGCCGAATGGATGCGCTTGTGCCGATAGGCGTCGGCGAGAAAGCGGCCTAGTGGTGGTAGGCATCGTGAAAGTCCTCTTCCTTAATGGTGTGCATCAAGTGCTCGGCATAGCCGTTCTCCGTCGCTTCGCCAACCGCGGCGATACTGAGCTGTGCCCCCCACCTCTTGCAACAGCTGAATATACGCTGTGGCGGCATACTGCACCCCTGGGTCAGAGTGATGAATCTCCGATCGATGCTGCGCCAAGGCCTGCCGCAGCGCGGTCAAGGTCAACGTCTGCTCCAGATGGCGACTCAGATGCCAACCGCGGATGCTGCGCGTATAAACGTCCATCAACACCGCCAGATAGACGAATTCATGACGTACCCGCACATACGTGATGTCTGCGACCCAAACGTGGTCGGGGCGGATAATAACTAAAGCTTGCACCAGGTGGAGGTAGCGCGGGTACGCATAGGCGCTCTGTGTCGTCCGGGGAGGGCGGCCTGGGCGTTGGCCCTGTAACTCCACCTCCCGGCGGTGAACAGGCAACGGTGGGTCATAGAACCCTCAAGCCATCAAATCACGGACCGCCCGAGGCATGATGCCGGAGGGAATTTCGGCCGTTGAGCGCGGTATGGGATCATGGAGGAGTATGTCCAGCACACCATGAACCCCGAACTTCGCGGCATTCCCGCCCATGAGTGGCTCAAGTTTTCCAAGAGGCGCGCGAGGGCATCATCAGAGTCCAGCCACCAGGTATGTGGTGGCTTTTCATATCCCGCTGCCTATTCTGCTGCAGGATCTACCGCTTACTGCCTTTCTTTTTCACGGACGATCGAGGACCGACAGCAGATGGAACATCCGCGAGGAAATAGATGAGGCGCCGTAAATTTGGCTTACCTCGGCCACACGCGCCGCGCCACCTGGGCGACGAGGCGTAATTTCGCCTCTTGCTCCGCGAGCGTCAGCGGGTTTCCGGCTTCACCTGAAGCGAAGCCGCACTGCGGGCTGACAGCCAGGCGTTCTAGCGGGAGGTACTGCGTCGCCTGGCGAAGGCGCGTTTCCACTGCGGCGGCATCTTCCAGGAGCGGGGATTTGGTTGTCACCAAACCGAGCACCACGGTTTGATGCGGCAGGACAGAGCGCAACGGGCTGAAATCCCCGGCGCGTGGGGTGTCGAACTCCAACAACAGCCGGTCGAAGTTACTCAGCCGTGGGAAGACCTCGGCGGCGATGCGCTCATAGCCGCCGTTGGCCAGCCAGCGGCCACCGGGAGCGTTGCCGCGGCAGATGTGGATGGCGCGGGTTATGCCGCTGATGCCCTCGAACACCAGGTTATCGATCTCCGCATCGGCGACCAACTCCGCCGCCATGTCGTGGCCCCAGGCTTCGAAAGCGGCGTGGTTCTCTGGATCGACGTGCCACTGCGCATAAATGGGGGCGTCAAGCTGGACATAGTCCCCGTCCAGGGCGATGATCTTGGCGACGACTTCGCGCCGCAGATAATCGACCACGGCGCAGAGAAAGTCCTCAGGGGTCGGATAAGCCGCCCGAGAATACTCGGGATGCCAGAAGATGCGATGCCAGCTCGGGGCCGGAATGGTGAACTTGGTGCGGCGATGGGCATGGATTTTCAGGAAGGCATATTCCTCGGCCACGATATCGCGCACGACCTCCAGCGGTTTGGTGACGAACGGCCGAGTCGGGGAGGTCCACACCTGGGCGCGCCGGCCGTCGGGTTCTTTCCACAGCGACCACCAGCCGGGTTCGGCCGGCAGAAACTCATAGCCCGCCAGCGGCGCATGGGAGACGCCCTCTGGCCTCAGGGGGATGGTCACCACCCAGGAGTTGCGCCGGTACTCGCCATCGGTGATCACGTCCAGTCCGGCGCCTTCCTGCAACGCGATGGCTTCGAGCACGGCGCGATCTTCCACCTGCCGCAGCTCGGCCTCGCTCAGCCGACCCTCGCGCACCGCTTGCCGGGCCTCACGCAAGTATGTCGGCCGCAACAGACTGCCGACCACATCCGATCGGGCGGTCTCCACATGCGTCGTCGCTGTCATCTATCTTCCTCTTCTTTCTTCGATGTCAAGGAGTAGACGCTCGCCCGCCGATCGATGGGTCACGGCCATTGACGTCGATGAGGCTTACCACAGCTCGGCAGAAGCAAGGCGGGCGCCTTCGACCAACGAGCGCAGCTTGGCCCAGGCGATCTTGCCGTCGACCTTGCGGCCCCAAGCCGATGTCCCAAAACCGCAGTCGGTGCCGGCGATGACCCGCTCGCGCCCCACCACCTCGGCGTAGCGCACGAGGCGTTCGGCCACCAGCTCCGGATGTTCGACGAAGTTGGTAGTGCTATCGATGACGCCGGGGATGATGACCTTGTCGTCTGGCAGCCTGATGTCCTGCCACACTTTCCATTCATGGGCGTGGCGCGGATTGGCGCCCTCGAACGAGAGGCCCAAGGGGCGAGCTTCCAGCACCAGCGGCAGGATCTCGCGGAGCGGGACATCGTAGTGGTGCGGCCCTTCATAGTTGCCCCAGCACAAGTGCATGCGCAGGCGCTCGGGCGACAGGCCGTCGAGGGCGTAGTTCAACACTTCGACGTGCTGTGCCACCACGTCTTTGAATTGGTCGACGGTCAGATGGGCATACTGGCTGACGCGGGTCATGGCCAGATCCGGGCAATCCACCTGCAGCAGGAAACCTGCTTGGACAATGGCCTGGTACTCCTCCTTCATGGCGTCAGCGAGGGCGTAGAGATAGGCCTCCTCGGTGGGATAGTACTCGTTGGGGAGGAAGTTGGCGATCACCCCGGGAGAGGCAGCCGTCATGAAGACCTCTTCGACCTGCAGGTTGGCGACCGCGTCCTTCAGATTGGCGATGTCCTGCTGCACGGCGTCGCGGTCCTTCCAGGCGACGGGGCCCGTACAAGCCGGTTGGGGAATCGACGCGGAACTCTGGTGCGTCACGACATACTCCGGAAAGTCGGCATCGCCGAGCCGTGGCCGTGCGCGAATGAGTCTTTCGCCGTCGAAGCCGGTGAGGCGCTCTTTGACATAGGCGGCGTACTGCGAACGACCCTGCTCGCCGTCGTTGATCAGGTCCAGGCCGGTGGCGACTTGTTGCTGCACGACCGCGGCCACGGCGGCACGGACGGTGGTGGCAAACGTGTCCGGATCAAGGGGGCGGCGCTCCTCGCGGAGACGCAGTAACTCCTGGAGCTCCCGAGAGCGAGGAAGACTGCCGGTATGCGTGGTCAGGATGCGTGAGGTGCTCCGCTTCATGCCGTCCTCCTTCCCTACGTCAGACCCATGTCGGTTCGAATGCCAGAGCCCCGCCTGTGGTCAGGCTATGCCCTAAACGACCGCCTCCCAGCGACCTGTCGTCGACGAGCGAACGACGGCTTCCAACGTGCGGTGGAGACCGACGGCATCGCCGAAATCCGGGTGGAAGGCTGTGCCGGTCTGCAGCGCTCGGATGAACTGTCGCAACAACTGCGCCACCTGCAAGGCCTGGCTGTCCGCCGGCAGCAAAGGCACCTGGTGAAAGCGTGAGGGCATCGGGAGTTCGTGCAACGCCTCGCCGCCTTGAGCCCCGTACACCTTGGCCGGGGAATACTGCACCATGTGCGGCGATTCCACCGATAGGCGTCCCTCCGTGCCGTAGATGTCGAGGCGGAAGCCGCTGCCGCGCTTGCAGGCGTTGCTGACATGCACCGTGCCGGTGACGCCGTTCGTCAGGCGCGCCAGGAACGCCACTGTGTCGATGGCGTCCACCGGCACCACCTCGCCTGTATCGGCGAAGCGGGTTTCCTTCACTAAAGTCTGCACCTGGCCGTGCACCTCAGCGACCTCGCCAAGATACCACCGCACCACGTCGAGCGCATGCCCGCTGGCGATCAGTATGGCCCCACCGCCCTCCTCCGCCCGCGTCGACCACCAGCGGTGCGAGGGACGCGGCTCGACGGCCGACGATAGGAAGTGCGTCATGTGAAAGAAGAGTGGCCGACCGACGTAGGCGCTGTCCATCAGCTCTTTGGCGTACATGATCCCCGGCGAGAAACGCGCCTGCGTCCCCACAGCGTGCGCCACCCCTTTGGACTGCGCACGGCCATAGAGCTCGGCGGCTTGGGCGGCATTGAGCGCTAACGGCCATTCGCAGAAGACATGTTTGCCCGCCTCCAGTGCCGCCATGACGATGGGATGATGCAAGGCGATACGCACTGCGACGGTGATGATGTCGATGTCCGGCGATCGTACCATCTGCTGGTAATCCCAGAACGCCAGGCGGGCCCCGCTGCGTTCTTGCGCCCGCTTGGCGGTGCCCTCACGTGACGTACACACGGCCACCAGTTCGGCTTCCTCCAAGGCGGCGATGGCTGGGAGGTGGGCGCGCGCCCCCCAGCGATCCGTCCCGCCATTCGCCCCGACGACACCTATTCGCATCCGACGCTGTGCCATCATTATCTCTCCCACTGACATCGATCGTTGATCTCAGCGCGTGTCAGGCTATTGCACGGCAGCGCTGTGAGGCGAGCGCCAGCCCATACCCGTCCCTTTCGCCCCCCGCTGGCCATGCCCGTTCCGCCCCATCATCGCGCTGGATACTGGACGTGTCAAGGGGTTATGGAGAGCATAGGCATCAGGTTCAGGCACCCTCTCCTGCCGGGAGAGGGCTGGGGTGAGGGAAGCCACACCGGTGAGAGGCTGTTGGAACCGCCCTCCCCCTGACCCTCAGGAGAGGGCATTGATCCTGAAACAACGTCGCCATCAGGTGATACCTACCCCGCCACCGCCTCAACGTCGTCGTTGGGAATTCGGCGGCAGTGTCGTATAATGGGCGCACCGTATGGCAGCCACCGACCTCGGGGCCTTCAGGGGAGGCGACGCCGGCTCAGATCGAGCGGCACATGATGCCGACGCGGTTGGTCCCGGTTTGCGGCTGGACTGAGGTTGGTAGAGTCGACACCGGAAAGGTCCACAGGCGGACACACACCAGCGCAGGGAGGAGATACGATGGCCACCTCACTCGATGATATCGTAGAGTCGCCTCAGGCTGAACGTCTCGCCACCGGCTTTGTGTTTACCGAGGGTCCGCTGTGGCACCCCGAAGGCTATTGGCTGTTCGTGGATGTGCGAGCCAGCCGGATTTACCGATTGGTACCCGGCCGCCAGCCCGAGGTCATCCGTGAACAGAGCGGCGGCTCCAATGGCATGACCTTCGATCTGCAGGGGCGGCTCCTGATCTGCGAGGGAGATAACCGCCAAATCACGCGCCGAGAGCCCGATGGTACGTACACCCCCATCGCCCAGCGCTTGGGCGGGAAGCGCCTCAACCGACCCAATGACATCGTAACCCGCTCCGACGGCAGCATCTACTTCACCGACCCTGCCGGACGCTTGCCCGTGGAAGAACGGGAGCTGGGCTTCAGCGGCGTCCACCGCATCACCTCCGATGGGACCTTGGTCAACGTTACCGCCGAAACCGAGTACCCTAACGGCTTGGCCTTTTCCCCCGACGAACGCATCCTCTTCGTCGCCATCACACGGCGGGATGAGCACTGTCTTGAAGAGAAAGAACGCGGCGAGGTCTGCCAGCACCAGTTCATCCGCGCCTTCGACGTCGCCGCCGACGGGACGCTGAGCCATAACCGCATCTTCGCCAACATGGCCTCGGCGGCGGACGGCGTGCCCGACGGCATGAAAGTGGATGCCGAGGGGCGGGTGTACTGCACCGGCCCCGAAGGCGTCTGGGTTTTCGACCCCTCCGGCCGGCATCTGGGAATCATCCGCCTGCCGGAGATCCCGGCGAACTGTGCTTGGGGCGGGCCCGACCATCGCACCATGCTATTCACGGCCCGTACCTCCGTCTATGCCATGCGCATGAAGACCCCTGGCACGCGGATCCCGAGGAATGGGTAGTCTATCCTCACCGCTCCCATTAAGGTCTTCACGAAGGGAGGTCATGTAACCTTCTTCCTTGATGGGCAAGGCACCAGGATCAGCGGTGGGAAGTACCGAAGGTCCCCTCTTCCTCCGGGAGAGGGTCAGGGTGAGGGCGGTTCCATATCCCCCTCACACCAGACCGGCTTCCCTCACCCGGGCCCTTTGCCGACGGGAAGGGGGGCCTTATCCCTGCACCGATGCCCCTGACGGGGGGTGAGGATGGAAGCAACGCTGGGGAAGACGGCCGGAAATCGTCATACTTCCCCCAGCCACCGAGGGGGAATGGCGCTATTGTAATGACCAATCGATTTAGGGCTGAATCGGTCGGCGGGCTTTGCGACCGGCAAACGTGAGCTGGAGGAGATCATGGCTGACCTCAAGGCGTTAGATAAGACCTTATTGATGGAGATGCTGCGGCGCATGTTGCTCATCCGCCGGTTTGAGGAGGAGGTTGTCCGCCTGGCAGAGCGCGGCGAGATCGTCGGGGCGGCGCACTCCTATATCGGGGAGGAAGCCGTCGCCGTGGGAGCCTGTCTCGCCCTGCGCGATGACGACTACATGACCGGCAACCACCGCTCACACGGCCATCCCATCGCTAAGGGCGGCCAGGTGAAGAAGGCCATGGCTGAGCTCTTCGGCAAACGCACCGGCTTGTGCAAAGGCAAGGGGGGCTCCATGCACCTGGCCGACTTTAGCGTCGGCATCCTGGGGGAGTCGGGCATCCTGGGCTCATCCATCCCCACAGCCGTAGGCGCCGCCTTGGGTAGCAAGCTGCAGGGCAACGATCGCGTAGCCGTCGCTTTCTTCGGCGATGGCGCCAGCAATGAAGGGGTGTTCCACGAGTCGCTCAATCTGGCGGCCATCTGGAAGCTGCCGGTCATCTTTTTGTGCGAGAACAATCAATACGCCGTGACCAGCAGCTTCAAGGTCATGGTGGCGACGGAAAATATCTCCGACCGCGCCGCGGCATACGACATCCCCGGCGTGCTGGTCGACGGTCAGGACGTGGTCGCCATGTATGAGGTCGTCTCCGAGGCGGTGGCCCGCGCCCGAGCCGGCCAGGGGCCGTCGCTGATCGAGGGCCGGACCTATCGGTACTTGGACCACTCCCTAGGGCTCAATCGCATCGTCCGGGCGGCCTACCGCACGGAGGAAGAGGTCGAGCTGTGGAAGCAACGCGATCCCATCAAGCTGCATCAAGCCCAGTTACTTTCCCAAGGCATCGCCACGGAGGCGGAGATCGACCAGATGGAGGCGGAGGTGCGGCGGGAGATCGAAGAGGCGCTGGAATTTGCCCGGCAAAGCCCCTATCCGGACCCCTCGGAGCTCTTCGACGACATGTTCGCCAATCCCATTCCGCTGGAGTAAGGACGGGCCTGAGCGGAGCATGGTCGGTGGTGGGGTTGCCAGAGATCAAGGATAGCCAGGGGGAGAGACATGACACAGGCATCAGTGCAGACGACGCAAGTGCAGACCCGGAACATCACCATGACGCAGGCGCTGAACGAGGCCATGCGGGAGGAGATGCGGCGGGACGCGCGGGTGTTCATCATGGGCGAGGATATCCAGCGCGGGGTGTATGGCGCTTCCGGCGGGCTGGCGGCCGAGTTCGGGACGGAGCGCGTGCGGGATTGCCCGCTGTCGGAAAACGCCTTCTTCGGGGCCGCCGTCGGGGCCGCCGCCGTCGGCATGCGGCCCATCGTCGAAAGCGCCTTCTGTTTCTCGTGGGTGGCGATGGACTCGTTGGTGAGCCAGGCGGCCAAGATGCGCTATATGTTCGGCGGCCAGGTGAATCTGCCCATCGTCTACCGCCTATCACTGTACTACGGCGGCGGCATGGCGGCGCACCATTCCGACCGCGCCCATCCCATTTTTATGAACATCCCTGGGTTCAAGGTGGTGTTTCCCAGCAACGCCTACGACGCCAAGGGGCTGTTGAAGACCGCCATCCGCGACGACGATCCGATCATTTTCTGTGAAGACCGAACAGTGCTGGGCTCCCGCGCCCTCGTGCCGGAAGAGGAGTATCTCATCCCGTTCGGCGTCGCCGACATCAAGCGCGACGGCACCGACGTCACCGTCGTCGCCATCGGCGGTATGGTGGCGCGCGCCCTGCAAGCGGCGGAGCAGCTGGCCCAGGAGGGCATCTCCGTCGAGGTGGTCGACCCCCGCACCTTGGTGCCTCTGGATAAGCAGACCATCCTGACCTCCGTGGCCAAGACCGGGCGCCTGGTGACCGTAGACATGGCCCACAAGACTTGCAGCGCCGCCAGCGAGATCGCCGCCATCGTCGCCATGGAGGGCTTTTGGTCGCTCCAAGCCCCCATCCAGCGGCTGGGGACGGCTAACGTGCACATTCCCTTCAGTCCCGCCCTGGAGTCGCTGGTGTACCCCACCGCAGAGAGCATCGCTCAGGCGGTTAGGACGACGTTGGAATAGCTCATTCCCCTTCTCCGGCCGGGAGAGGGCAGGGTGAGGGCCGGAAAGGGGGGGAGAATGCTTGCAGGTCCGATCCTGCCATAGGCCGGTGTGAAGATCGCTAGAGGTCCGAGGCACGACAACAGCGCAGGTCGAGGAGCAGCGACATGGCCCAGGAGATCGTACTGCCCCAGTGGGGCATGGAGATGCAGGATGCCACCGTCGTCAAGTGGCTGAAGCGGGAGGGCGAACCCGTGCAGGCGGGAGAGCCCCTGGTGGAGATCGAGACCGCCAAAATCGAGACCGAGCTGGAGTCCACCGCCTCAGGGGTATTAGCCCACATCCTCGTGCCCGAGGGCGCAACGGTCCCCGTTCGAACCGCGCTGGCCATCGTGGCCGAGCCGGGGGAGCAGGTGCCGCGGCCTCCTGGCGCCGCGCCATCGGTCACCGCTGCCACGGCCACCGCTCCTAGTATTCCGTCATCGGTGGCCTCGGTTGCGCCGCGCGCCCCCGCGCCAGGCACCCCCCAGGTCGTGCCTGCAGCGCGCCGGCTGGCGCAGGAGCGCGGCATTGACCTGGCGCAGGTCCGAGGTACGGGTCCCGGCGGCCGGATCTTGCTCGAAGACGTGCAGCGAGCCATTGAGGCGCGCAGCGCTCCCGCACCGGCCGCAGCCCGAGTCGCCGTGCAGGTGACGCCCGTGGCACGGCGCCTGGCACAAGATCATGGCGTCGACCTCAGTCAGGTCCAGGGCAGTGGTCCTCGGGGCCGAATCGTGATCGAGGACGTGCAGCGGGTTATAGCCGCCCGCGCCCAACCGGCCGAGCAACCAGCGCCGGCCGTGCCCCTCAGAGGCATGCGTCAGACCATCGCCGCGCGCATGTTGCAGAGCTTGCAGACCATGGCGCAGGTCACTCTCACCACCGAGACGGACGTCACCGATGCCATGAGGTTGCGCCAAGGCTTGGCCCGGCAGTGGAAGGATAGCGGCTTGAGCCCCTTACATCTGGTGATTAAAGCCACCGCACGCGCCCTCAAAGAACACCCCCGCATGAATGCCATTCAGAAAGCGCTGGAGATCGAGCTGGTGCCGGAGATTCACATCGGGGTCGCGGTGTCTCTGCCGGAGGGGCTCATCGTGCCCACCATCCGCCAGGCCGATGCCAAACCTTTGGCCCAAATCGCCCGCGAGGCCCAAGACTTGGCCAATAAGGCGCGCGAGGGCAAAGCCACCTATGACGAGGTCACGGGCGGGACGTTCACGATCACCAATTTAGGGCCGTATGAGATCGACGCCTTTACGCCGATCATCAACCCGCCGCAGGTGGGCATTTTGGGGGTGGGCCGCGTGGTCGAGAAGCCCGTGGTCCATGAGGGCGAGATCGCCAAGCGCGCGATGATGTTCTTGAGCCTGACCTTCGACCATCGCGTGATCGATGGCGCGCCGGCGGCGGAATTTCTGCGCACGGTCAAGGGTTATCTGGAAGACCCCTGGTGGATGGTGGCGTCGGGGTGATTCTGAGATTAACCTTATTCGCCTCTCCCTGCGGGAGAGGGCGGGGTGAGGGCGGCCAGAGCCAGGGAGAGCCTCCGCGGTTCTTCGATCGGCATTCGCCGATCTGAAATCCGCTACAGGCTACGGTGACAACTCCTGCACGGGTTGGTAGAGGGCTGAAACTGGTCACGCTACAGCCACACCTCATCGCGTTCCCTGCTAATCTCCATGGCTAATGATCCCGGAATCACGGAGAGTGCTTGCCGTACGTCTTCGATCGCAATATTTTCATCGGCTTCCGCAAGAATATACTGTCCCAACTCGCTCTCCCAGAATTGCATATCTTCCACTGGTATCCCCTCTCCCGCACCCTTGAGGTCGGCCCGCTTCGCTAAGGCCGTCTCTACGGCCTGCAATAACTGCGACAATGCCTCGGTGGGTAGTTGATCGATAGACCTCACTATCTCACTAAGGGGGATGGAAATCCGGACCTCGTTCTGCTGTGAATGTGACATTGCGTGTCTCTCCAGCAGTTTGCAAACCTATGAAGCTGCCCTGGGGGCGCGCGTAACCAGACCCTCAAGGTGTCGCTTGCGGTGTGGCTTTTTATCAAGTCCAAAAATTTGCCCAACGAAGAAATTGCCACGTTCCTGACATCGCTTATAACGACAGGAGGGGCTGTTTATAACCCTTCTCTGAACCGCCTTCTCATTTCCTCACTCGAGATCCCCCCTTCTTCCTGGTATCGTGTCCGCGATCGCTCAAGGATCTCGATAAACTTGGGGTTTGTGCTGAGATCCACGGCCTCATAGTCAACATTATCCAGAGGGATGAAGGCAGCAAGTGCTACGCCCTTATGGACAACGATGACGGCCTCCTCTTGAATACGTTTGGCTTACTCGGCTAGACTTTCCGACGCCTCGTGCAATTTGATCTTTTTCAAAGGTCTACTCCTTCGGCGCCAACACAGACGCGGTTTCCGCGTTTGATCCCGACCGCCAAAACTATCACGGTTCGGGGGTTCTCCACCACATCGTAGTATACCCTCAAATCACCGATTCTGAGTTCCCATGAAGCCAAGGGATTGGGCCGCCTTCGTCTGCGGTTTCAAGTCTCCGCGGTCGGTTCATCGGTCCGCTGCTCGTCTACGCCGTCGAAGAGGATGGAGCGCTGCCGTGCAGTAAGGAACCGCAAGTGATTTGATGTCTCTGGAGAATATTTTATACGATATGGCAAATGTTCAGACTCCCTTCCTGGGAGTGACTGAGATCCAGACCTAATTCACATCTTGCTTCCATAGCTCAATTATCCAGGGTCTTTCATACGTCCAGATGACGTACGCGAATGTTGCTAGTACGAGCCCAAGCTCCGACAAAGCATTCCTCGGCAGCTGCGGACCGACGGCGCATGTGGGTCGGGAGATCGGTTAAAGTTGACAGCGACCACCACCGTTTGCAAACAGCCAGGAGTCGCTTCTACTGCCGGCCTTCTACCAACGGAAGAAGCAACGCGCCGCGCTATGCTATGTCTCATAGCGCTCTTGGAGGTCACGTCAAGGCGCGCCGATGCCCAGGATACAAAGGATGTAACCGTTCACCTCTTCAAGCGAACTAGGCGGCAGGATGCATGAGGTCGTTGAGTTGGTCAAGGGCTGGAAGCAAAGAAGGCGCGGGCTCGCCGTGCAACGCCGCCTCACCTGCGTTGGTCAGATCATCGAGGCCATGGCGGTGCTGTGGCTTGAGGGTCGCCACCACCGTCATCATCCCTTCCACACATCGGGCCCCCTCTGGGCTGTGGGTCCCAAAGCTCCCCCTGCGCCACAGCCCCCCTGGCCGAATGGCCCGCTCGGCGACGTTGTTCGTGGGCGCGATCTCGGGATGGCGCACAACGGTCCACAGCGCCTGGCGTCGCTTGCGGATCTCACGGCAGCCCCCTGCGGTCTTGGGCACCCCACACGTCTGACCCGCTTCCAGCAGCCGCTCCACCGCGCGCCGCCCTGGCCCCCTATCGTTGGCAAACGTCGTCGGCGCCAACGTCCCATCACGGACCCGATGCCACCAGTGAACCATCTTCCAGGCTTGGCCTCGCAAGGCCTCGCCGCTCTCCTGGGAACGTCCCTCGCGCGCGCTCATGGCTGCAATATCCCGCAGCAGATGCGCCCAGCAGAGCTGGCGGCGCCAGGCAGGAGACCAGGTGTCCCCGCTCCAGCGATCCGTGACCAACCATCCCCAGCAGCGCTCTCCCAACAACTCCTGGGCCACTTTGCCGCGGCGCGACAGCCGCACGACAAAGACCGTGACCCACGCGGTGACCGCCGTCCCCAGCCAGGCGCGTTGTTGCCCCTCCCGCCAGCCGGTTTCGTCCAGGTAGGCTGCTGGTTGCTGTTGGACAGACGCTCGGGCTGCCGCCACCGGTTCGGCCACCGCTTGGGCCGTGGCTTGCTCCACGTTCGCCATGCTCCCCAGACGCATGGGCAGGCCAAACACCTCCACCATGACGCGCTGGGGCGTGCGTGTGGACAGATAATCCGCCCCCGTGCACAGGGCGGCGATCGCCTGCACCCGGGGGCCAAAGCCCCCACAGGGGACCTCCGTAGGCCACGCGGCCCGGGTCAGTGCTCCACAGGCCGAGCCGACCCACCGATGCCACGGATACGCGGTCACCCCTGGCGTGATCGGGGGAACTGCCCTGACCTGCTGCCGCTGGGGTTGAGGATCCGTCCCGTGCAACGGGTGCTGGCAGCGAGCACAGCACGCGGGCTTGACGGGGATCACCACATCCCCCTGCTCGCCCGGGATCAATGCGCGGGTGTGTCCCTCGTGACCGGGCTGGCCACCAGGCCGACGCCCACTGGGCTCGCGGCGCGGTCGTTTCCCGGTGGCCTGTGGCGCATCGCTCGACGGCGGCCGCGAGGAGGTGCGCGCGTCTTGGCGCAGCTGCTCCGTCATCTGCTGCACCGTGGCCTCTCGCCGCTGGACGGTCCGCTCCAACGCTGTCACGCGAGCCTCGAGGGCACGGATGTCGTCTTGGACGGCCGCCGGGGTTTGCTCCCACAGCGCTGGCGACCAGGGAGGCTCGGCATGCATGGGCCGCGATAGTATGCAACATAGGCAGGGCCTTGCAAGTATTGCGTGCTTCGACGGGTGAACGGTTACCAAAGGATTTCATTCAGCATCGAGCTATGATCCCTGGCTGGGCGGCCGGTCCTTGGTTATCGAAGTGGCAGTAGCGGTTACAGCCGCTCCCATTATGCATCGGTCACGTCGCTTTTACGCACGTCGCTTCACGTCCCTTCTTCCCGGAGAATGTAGAGATCTGATGAGAATTTACAAAATATCCCAGTTTTGATACATTTTAGGCTGTCATTGATTAAGCGCTTCCTGGAGCGCCGGTTTTGTGCTTCCTTGCAGCTTGTGGGGAAAACTGCACCGCCCAGTTGGGCGTGATCCCCGCCGACGGATCTCTTTGCCTCGCTACCTGGGGGAGGAGCAGTAGCATGGCTGACCGACTAATCGTAGCGCACATTCTCTGGAGGTCGCTGCTAAGGTCCATAACTACAACCGTTGGACAAGATAATCAACCTTTGGAGAGCGAATAAGCCAGGACACACCAATAGATAGTTTGGTAATTATAGACTGACGATGGCGTATGTGCATCAAGCAGAGGGCAAACTAGAGCAACTAAAAGAGCAACTTTGATTAAGCCATGAAAGATATGTATGGGAATGCTGAATCACGAGCCTCCAACCAGAAGTAACTCTGACAAGAACGGAACCTCTGTCATCAACTTTTGGTTAGGCGGCGCATTGATCATCGCCGTTCTTGGTTATGCTGTTCTTTCGGGAATGCTTATTTTCAAGATGGAAGGTTTTGAAGGTACAAAGCGGCAAGCACAGGAGGCAGAAGCTGCACTTGAAAAAGCTCGCACTGAATTGTCATCTCTGCAGGTTGAGATCGAATCTCTGAAGAAGCAAAGAGAGGCCCTTGCGCCGTGGATTGAAAATTGGGAAAAGCGCCTGAGTGAGAAAGCCGAGGCTGAAGCCGCTTTGACAGCATTGGAAGGCAAGCGGCGACAGGCGGAGGCCGATGTTGCACAGGCCGCCAAACGGTTGGAGGATAGCAACAAGGAGTTGGTGGGTGTGGAAAAACAGAGGGCCGAACTCCGCTCAGAGATCGAGAAGCTCAAAGCCGAGCGCCTGTCGCTGACCAAAGCCATTACGGCAGCCAAAGTGACCCTGGATCAGGCAGTGGAAGCTGAACGTCGGCTGAACGAAGCGCAGAACGCACTGACGAGTCTTAACACGCGACGAAAGCAGATCGAAGGGGATATTGCTGACGTGCAGAAGCGCCGTGACCAAATTCAGGGGGAGGCTGACGAGGCCCGCAAGGAGCGCGAGAGGCTGGCTGACGAAGGAGAAAAGTTACGTCAACAAATTCAGACCCTGAAGGATGAAAAAACGGACCTCGAGCAAAGAGTATCTGGTTTGAAGGCCACCCAAACTGCCGTTCAACAGGAAGAGCAGAAGTTGGAGCAGATTCGCAAAGAAGTCGCTGAAAAGCAGCGTGGTCGAGACACGGTACAAGCCGAGTTGCAAAAGGCCAGCACTGAGATCTCTGCTACACAGAAACTCCTCCAGGATCTGTCGGCGAAACGGGACGAGATCATCGGCGAGTCCTCACGCCTTCAAAGCAGGATCGATCAACTCAAATCTGACGGGGACCAGCTAACGAAACGTTTGGATCAGGTTCGAAATGAGGTCACTGAATGGGAACTCCGCCGCGACCGGGCAAGAGACGAATTGCAGAGGGTCGACTCCGATCTCTCGGCCGTACGGAAAATCCTCCAAGAGGCGTCCGCGAAACGAGACGAGCTCGCGCGTGACTCTTCACGTCTCCAAAGCAGGATCGAGCGGCTCGAAAAGGAGAAGGAGGCACTGGAACAGCACATCGGACGCTTGGAAGGTCAGCAATTCAAGTCACCCGCTGGTGGACAGTGAGTCCATACAACAGGAAGTAACGATGCCGGATATACAGCTACTCCAGTGGTCCCTTTGGGGGTTGTCGGTGCTTGCGGGAGTCTATATCATTATCGCCGTGTTCAAGCTCCGCGTTGCCGAGCGATTACTGCCGCCCTGGAACGAGCTAAAGGAGCTTGAGGCCATGCTGCCGATTCGGCGCGATGAGCTTCGTCAGGTAAATGACGCTATCCAATCCCAGCGTCAGCAGCTTGCAACACTGGAAGGTGAAGTCGGACACTTGCATCAATTGCGCGAATGGCAACAAGCTAATCCAGACGCCCCAGTACGCATCCAGCAAATGATGGTTGACCTGGAACGCGGTAAATCTGACCTTGCCGCCGTCCAGCAGAAGCTCGCTCAGGAGGAAGCACGCTTAATGGAGATTATCCAAGAGGCTCAACGGCTTACACAGGAAAAAACGCAACTCACTGAACAAATCCCTCTGCTTCACCACCAACTTGCCGGACTGCAGGAGCAGAAAGCCGGGTTGGAGAACAATTTGCGTGACCTCGAAGACCAGCGTCGCCAGCTCGACTTGAAACTTGCAAGCCTTAAGGACACAATCCAAACCCACGACAATGATCTTGCAACGCTCCGCCAGCAGCTCGACACAATCGCCAGGGAGAAGGGGGCCGCCACCGCTGAGCGGGACCAGGTATGCGTGGCCCGGGATGCTGCAAAGGCAGACCTCGAATCGACGACGAGACGGGTGGAGTCGGCACGCGATGAATTAAAACAGTTGGAAGAAAAAATCGATAGACTGGCCAGGAACAGAAAACACTTGGATGACGAAGTTGATTCGCTTACGCGGCAACGCAACTTGTTGGCCAACGACTGTGAGGCGGCAAGAGCAGAGTTGGAAAGAATACGCCTACAGGTCGATCAAGTAGAGCGTGAAAAGCGCGCCGCCATGACTGAACGCGACCAAGCACGTGCAGATCGTGATGCTGCGTACGCCGAACTGACTAGCCTGCAACGAGCCATCGAAACCCAGAAGGCAATTGCCGAAGGACTAAAGGCTGATCTTGCAAGAACATCGGCTCTTGCCAGTGGTGATTACGCCGACCTCTTCGCTCCGGTATCCTTCCCCGAATTGCGTCCTGTGGGTGGCGGCCTGGACGAGCGCCAAGCCATTGAACACGCCCGTGATTACATTCGCGGTGGAGGCATTGTCTTCCCTGAGCGCGTGCTCCATGCCTTCCATACCTCGCTCAAGGCCAGTGACATCTCACCACTTGTGGTGCTGGCTGGCATCAGTGGCACAGGCAAAAGCGAATTACCCCGCCACTATGCCGACGGCATGGGCATTCATTTCCTGCTGGTCGCTGTCCAGCCACGCTGGGACAGCCCACAAGACCTCTTTGGGTTTTACAACTATCTTGAGAAGCGCTACAAGGCCACCGAACTGGCTCGTGCGCTCGTTCAGTTTGAGCTTTTCAACAAAGGCAACTGGGAACTATCTGAGGATGCCGAGATCGACGACCGCAGCGACCGCATGTTGCTCGTATTGCTCGATGAGATGAATCTTGCCCGTACCGAATACTACTTCTCCGAGTTCCTCAGCAAATTGGAGACTCGCCGCATGGTGGACGAGATGAAGGCCGAAGACCGCGCCCGTGCGGAAATCGAGCTCGATATGGGTAGTCTGCTGCATGGTAGGAAGAGCCTTCGTCTCTATCCAGGCCGCAACGTGCTCTTTGTCGGCACGATGAACGAAGATGAATCCACGCAAGCCCTCTCCGATAAAGTCATCGACCGGGCCAGCGTCCTCCGCTTTTGGCGACCGAAGAAGACGAACCTAGACACCGTGCAGACCTGGCAGAGCAGACCAACTAACGGCCTTACGTTCGAACAATGGAAGCGCTGGCTGCGCACAGACCTTGGCGCACACGCAGCTGACGTGGATACATGGATTGAACAACTCAACAACGCCCTTACCTTGATTGGTCGTCCATTTGCCTTCCGTGTGGACAAGGCTATTCGCTCTTACGTCGCCAACTACCCACGCTGGGTTAACAACTGGCATAAACGCGCCATGGCCGACCAGATCGAGCAACGCATCTTCCCCAAACTGCGCGGTATTGAGCCTGACCTCGCCCAGGATTCTTTACAAGCTATCGCCAAGGTGATCGACCAGCTCGAAGATGAAGCATTGAGAATAGCCTTCCGGGAAAGTTGGGAGAATCAGGCAACCTTTCTCTTCCGCGGCGTAGTCCACGACGAATGAGTATGACATCCGAACCCTTGAAGTTACGTGAACCGTGGAGTTGGCTGATTGCCCACCAGGAGCCTCTTCATGCCGTAGGTCCCTTGCACGGTTCGGGCACGCCTCGCCTTTTGTTCCCCTCAGAGCAAAAGCCCCCGGTCGTCGTGCTACCCACCGGTCAAGGTCCTCTACCTCCCGCGTCTTTCCCCTTTCTCCTCGGAGGAAACCGCGTCCAAGCATTCCACCTGCCGGTAGATCCACGCCCACACCGTGAGTCCGAAGAGTTTCCGCTTGCGCTGCTTTTAGCGGATGGCACAGTTGAATTGCCTCAAAGCCATGTGGTCCCGCGTCCACCAGATACACGCGGGGAGCAGTCCTCCTCTCAGACCCTTGGGCACGTTGTTGATGCGTGGGTAGACTGGCAAGTATGGGCCTTTCAGGAGCTTGGCCAACTGCCAGAATCGCCTGACGAGTTCGATGCCGCAACTCGCACTGCCTGCGTCCGCCGGTCCTGGGAGGCGGCAACGCGGGTGTGGTTTCGTGAGGGCCGTCAAGAGGCCCGGATGGCTCTCATTGTGAAGTTGAGTCGCGATCAGCCGTTGCATCGAGCACTGGACGCCATTAGCCGACATCCGCGACGAATCCTCCAACGCGACCGCGACGAAACACCGGTCAGCCGCATTCAGGAACTGGACTCCGTTTGCATCCGGGATCTCGCCCGCCGTCCTGGCGTCACCGCCATCGAGAAAGCGGGGCCACGCCAACGCTTATTGGCCGTACGCCGCCGAGAACAGCACGACACGCTCGAAAACCGAGTCGCGTGTTGGGTCATGGAGTCAGCGGCGGAACTGGCCAAGGAATACTGCCGTGCGAACGCATCCTTCACCTCAGATGGGAAGGTTCGGTCGGTTCGTGATTTCGGTCGGAGAAATGGCGCCTGGCGTCGTTCGTCATGGTTACGGGCCCTTGGGACCTTGCAGCATCATCCAACTGGGCCGAACTACACCCTCCAATTTGAGCCCCGCTACAACATTGTTTGGAAAACCTATCACCGCATCAGACGTGAGAAGTGGATGAAGGATGACGTCTGGGCTTGGCAACGCGTGCTCTGGGGCGAAACCGGGCGTCAACTTATCGGCTGCTGCCTTCATTGCTACTTCATACCCGTCGCCGCTAGCACCCCGTTCTATCGCACTGAGTCACGCCAAGGCTTCTGGACGGAACCACCTGTGGCACCCGGCCCATTCTGCACCCCCTGGGGCGATTGCCTCGTCTTCGACAGTCGCGACCTCGACGAGGCCACAGGTCGTGCTCGCCAGCGGTGGTTAGAACACCCACCCTTTCCTGGTGCTCAATACATTGGAGCCAGTGGCTGCGATCAAGTCTTCCTTTGGCCGAAGCGTGAGCGCGCATTACTGGTGTGGCTTTTTTATCATACGGCGCTGGGTTGTGATGAAGGAGGCCTCGGAGGCATAGTAGCTCGATGTAGTCAAGCAGTAGAGCAACTGACGGCAGACTTGCGACGCTTCGCTCAAAGTCAACTTCGACTCAGCGGTTTGCTGCTTGTGGCCGATCTTGGCCGCTATGCGACGCGGGTTGAGAACGAACGCGAGCCGTGTGTTGCTCTTGAACCCGGTCCTCGTCTGAGCACGGGTGGCTCGGTCAACGCCCTCTGCCTGCCGCCTGACGTCGACGTATGGCAACGCTTCGTGACCGATTTCAGAGAAGGCTTCCAGTTAGTGATCGAGGAGCTGCTTGACAGACCATGAGCGATGGCATTGTTGGCATCGGCATCGACCTCACCCAGCACGTCCCGCTGGTAAGCGTGGCGGTGTGCCCAGAAGTAATCCGCGCGGATGGCTTGGTGGACGCAGCGTGGCTCGCGCGTCATTGGCCGCCCAAGGTTGAACTTCGTGGGTCCTTCCGCCCTCGCTTGCCAACCGCCGTACTTCCGCTGTTGCCCGGCGAGCCGTTGCTGGTCGGTGATGCGGCTGCAGCGCACCGTCGTTCCGCAGGCTTGCCATGGCCGCCAGAAGCCCAGGTGCCTTATGCCAGCGAGCCTATGTGCGGCGTGGGTCGAATTCCGTTGGTTGCAGCCTGGACCGCCTTGCTTCCTTCCCCTGGTGAGGATGACGGATTGGCTCGACGCGACGATCCGGAGTTCAAATGGCTCCCAGACGGACGTGAGCAAACCGTGCGCGCAGGCCAGATATTGGCAGACAGCATCAAAGCTTTTCTCAGGGCAGCTAGTGCTCCGATGAATTCGCCATTGACGGCTATTGTGGTCCCTGACGCACTTGACGAAGCTGGCCAGCAGACCCTTCTCGACAGCCTGGCGCAGACCGGACTTTCAAACGTGCATCTGCTGCCTCGACCGTTGGCCGTCGCGCTGCACTGGTGCAACACAACTAATGCGCTTCCCGTAGAACAGGTGACGGAAGACGAAGAGGGTGTGCGAGTCGGTCGCCTGCGTATTCTGACGATGGCGCTGGACGTGTGGGAGGCAGTGTCGCTCGAACTTCGTGCCCGCCACTATGAGGGCCGCACGTGGGTTGTGCCCATACGCGACCGCATCCAGTTGACCGAGGCGCCTGCGGAGCTTCAGACGCTCGGTCTCGGCTATGCCCTGGCACTGGCTTGGGCGGATGCCCACGGCGAACCGTTTGAATGGTGGCCACGCCTGTTTGCTGGCGACTGGCTCGTGGAAAGGCTGACATCTGACTGCGACCTATCGCCTCAGGAACTGAGTGCCATCCGCGAAGTATGTTCGCACTCTCCCCCTGAAAAGTTATACCAAGCATGTAGCCAACTCGCCGCGCTCCAGCCTCTCTGGTCACGCGTCTTTCAAACCGGACCACGATTGCGGGATGCCATCGGTCAGCGATGGGAGAGCCAGGAACGGAATCTAGGCACCGCCGCGCTCCCATGTGCCTCGGTGCTGGTGGATGGTGCGTTCGCTAGTGTGCTCATGGGAGGCGATTCGCCGATGACGCATCTAGGGCTGCCTGCAACGCCGGACGTGTCTGTTCATGTCGTTCCGCCCAATCAGGCTGCTGCCGTCAGAGGTGCGGCACTAGCAGCAGTGGCCATCGCCCATGGCCTGCCATGCTACCGCGAAACGCTTCTCCCGCTCGACTTGTATGTGAGGGGTACGGATGAACACGGCGACCCCGCACCCCTCTGGAAGGAGTTGGTTGCTGTACGCAGCGTCGAAGCGGGTCGGCTCTGGCGCTCATTCGCCCCGGTGACCGGGCTATCGATCAAAGAAGGCCAAAACCGACTGTTGTTGCCACTGCGCCGCGAATTTCGTGGCAGGTGGATGTTCCGTCAGGTCAGTACTGAGCTTGTTTCAGCCGCGATGCGCGATGAGCCCGTGCGGGTCGAGGCTGAAGTGAAGCCCGGCCAAGGCTTCGCGCGCGTTCGCATCTACTCTGCCACGCCAAATGTGTTCACAGCGCGGCTCGACTGGCGCACAATGGAGGAGTGTGAGGAACCGAAACTACAGCAGTTGGCCTACCCGCCCGGTGTTGTACGTATCTCACCTGACGAGGAGATGTTCATACGCGCACGGCCAGTGCTTGAGGCGGCCTTGCATGCCCTGAGGGAGAACAGCGGTGACGCGATAGAATTGTTACGTAAAGCGTACAATGCCCACCTCAACAAGTCGCCGTTTGCCCATGACGAAGAACGACTCCGCGGTCACACCGTACGCAAGGATTTCTTCCTGCGTTATGGTGTCATTGGTTCCAACGGCAACTTAGATGCTTTGCCAGAACCTAGCTTAGCGCGCGAGCTCCGCGATGCCATCGGGGAGAAGTTCTGTGAGCTAGTCCAACGGGATGAAGCTCACAGCAAGCTGGGCAAAACTTTGCTGCGGGCCGGCGGCTGGTTTTACCTGGCGATGCCGGTGGCATGTTATACCTTCCTGAGGAAGAAGCTTGCTGCAGCCCACCATGCCTTAGCACACAACAGCTTTCTAGCTCTTTCGCGTGAGGAACTCCATGCCATTGGCCTTGCCTTTGAGACCCCTGACGACTTGCGGCAGTTCTATCCACTGGTCGTCCGAGCCTTGGGTGACCTCGCAACTGGCCCCAACGAGTGGCTGCGTGCCATGCGTAATATCTGTCGCTTCCGCAACCACGCTCTCCATCCAGAAGTGATCTCCGACGCAGACCTCTACCAGCTCATTGAGCGAGTTCTCAAAAAGTTACAGGAGCAGGCAGAGCGTAAAAATTTCGCGCAAATTTTCAGGAATTGCCTAGAGCCTCTTCCCTTCCTTCTTAAGCGCCGACGCTATGATCCAGAATTCCTGGCGCCGACTTCACAACAGGCGCAAACGCTGATCCATTTCCTTGAAAAAGTGGACCGGGAAAACAGGTGGCAACTATCTACTCGTCTCCGGCAGGTGCTACATACGGCCACCAACTTCTTGCGGATGGAGGCTTCGGAGTCGGACATCGAGGCCCTGCTTAGTGTGGAAGATGAAAGCGATGACGATGATGGTTGAGGAAATTCTTCAACTCCTGGCCAGTGCTCCTGGTCCTCAGACCCCTGCTGAGCTTTGCGATTCACTCCGCCGCAGCGGCATGAAAGTCGAAGAGTTCCAACTCTTGGAGCAGCTGCGGCGGCTTCAAAGAGAAGGGTTCGTCCGGCTGGAAGGAATCCGCTGGCGGTTACTGAAGAGGCCCGCCGCTGTGGGTTTGTCGCGAAGCCTGCCTCCTAAAGTGCAAGTGGAGGCTGTGAGAACAGTATCCGATGGTGGGCTGCAGGCCCGGAAAGGCGTACACGTCCCGCTCATCTCGCGGCCGTTACCAACCGGTCGCTGGGCACCCTTCCGTCGCTTGTGCCGTTACTATATGGACTGCTTGTTGCAAGATGAATCGCCAAGGCTACGAGCCTACCTGGACAATGAAAACGACACGTGGATCGCCGTTGGCGAGGTTCCTTGGGCACGCCTAGCCACTGGCGGCGGCTTCGCCGTAACGCTGGCGCGAGAACAGGCACCGTTTCAGCGTAATCGCGTGCGGCGTGGTGAAGATGAGTGTGTTTACCTGGGCTACCCAGTCGTACTGGTAAAACCCCAAGGTGCTTCCGGCTTTATTATCCCGCTCTTTGCGCAGCCGATGCAGGCAGACTGGTCAGCAGGCGTGCTCCATCTCACACCTGACGGCCCAATCGCCGTCAACAGCGCATGGCTCGAATATCGGCTTCGTCAACGTGCAGAAAGAGAGGCATTCCTTCGCGCCATGGGCTTCTGGAACGATGTTGGCGAGGACGATGATGATAGCGAGCGGACCATGCCAGGGCTGAAAGATTTCGCACGGCTGGCGCAGAACGCAGCGCATTACCTCTACGATCCAAATCGTTTCGCTGAGCACATTGAGCCGCTTGCATTGAGCCGTGTAGCTGACTGGGGGAGGGCGGAGCCGGGCCTTTATAACTTGGCCGTGCTTACGTTAGGTCCACGCCTGCGCTACACACGTGGCCTATTCCGGGACCTGCGCGAGATCGCGGAGAAGTGGTCCGATGAAGACCTCGATAAAACAGCCCTCGCGCAACTTTTCCCACATGAACCACCGTCGGCGTCGGCTAGCAGCCCAATCGTTCAACTTGGCGGGTCGCGAGCTTTCATGGCTGGAGCGAGCCGAGATGTCCCAGCGGTTGCCGAGCTGGAAGCCGGCGACCTGGCAGATTCAAAATCTGGGCTACAAGACACGACAGCGCTGCCAGCACTTGCGCCCGACCACCTTGCACAAACCCGTCTGCTGCATCCCAGCCAGCGCGCTGCGGTAGTAAACGCCATGGCCGAGCCGGTATCCGTTGTGACGGGCCCTCCAGGCACGGGCAAGTCGGAGGTTGTCGCAGCGATGTTGCTGAACCAATTGCTCCGCGGTCGGCCCACGCTCTTCGCTAGCAAGAATCATCAGGCACTTGAAGCGGTGTTGCCGCGGCTCAACAAGAGCGTTGAAGGCGGCGATCTCATCATTCAGACCTCTAGCCGCGACCTCACGCAGCGTCAGAATTATCTCATCAAACTGCGAACCCTGCTGGCACGTCCGCCCCGGCCCGATGCTGCACTGGGTGAAGCGTTCCAGCGGCGGTTTCGGGAAGCGTTCGCCCGCCAGTGCGAGGCCCTCGGCGAGCTCCAAGCCCTTGAGGAGGCGCGTGAGGAATACGGCAGGCTGACCCGGCAGCTGGATGAATTGAGAAAGCGCCTTCCGCCGCAGGCGCAGTCTGATGAAGCTCTTGCGAGTTGGCCGCGGGAAGTAACCTGTAGTCAACTCGAAACCTTGGAGGCAGAGCTGCGCGCCGCATTTCTTCTGCCATCAAATGTCTTTGTAAGACTGTGGCACTCACTGCGCCGTCGGCGGTTGGAAGCACGGCGTCGGGCGACGTGCCAGCCGTTACTGGGATTGCCGAATCCATTCCCGGATCGCGCGTTGCCGAATGAGACGGCACCAACCGAGGCTTGGGATGACTTCCTTGCAACGTGGAAAGCGTGGGCCGAGGCGGCGCGTGTGGCAACGCTTGTGGCCGGTTGCGAACAGCGGGTCACACAATTGCCCAAGTCCGAGGAGTGCAATTGCAAGTTAGCAAAGATTCAGCACGATATCGAGAAGACGACGCACGAATGGATGGCCTGGGCAGCGGGCGGATTGCCGAATCCGCTCGCCCCCGCTGACCGCGAAGCATTGGCCAACCTGCGGGCCGGCATTCAAAATTGGGGGACTAGCCGGTTTGCACGCGAGTTGTGCAAACATTTTCCTCTGATTCTGCGATCCTTTCCGCTGTGGTCAGTATCGAACCTCTCAGCGCGTAACGCGTTGCCATTAGTACCTGGGTTGTTCGAGCTGGTGGTCATCGACGAGGCCAGCCAGTGCGACATCGCCTCGGTGGTGCCCCTGTTGGCGCGGAGTCGGCGGGCAGTCTTTGTCGGTGATCCAATGCAACTGCAACACGTCAGCAGGCTGGATGTGGCCGTAGAGCAGACATTGCTCCAGCAACACGATTTGACGAACACCGCAGTGCAGCGGTTCACCTATCGCGTCAATAGCGCGTTTGATCTTGCCGATGCTAACCCAGCGGTTCCCAATGGAGCGCGTGTGCGCCTCGACTTACATTTCAGGTCACACGACCTGATCGCGGACTATTGCAACGAGGCCTTCTACGCCAAGACCCTGCACGTGGTGACGGTCACTGAACGATTGAACATCCCTCGCGGTATGAAGCCAGGGATTCACTGGACACAGGTGGTGGGGCGGTTAGAGCCAGGGCCGACGGGGGCGTGGTGTGCGGAGGAAGTGGAGGTCATTCGGCACGAGATGCGGATGCTGGCCGCGCAGGACTATCGAGGGACGGTGGGTGTGGTCACACCGTTTCGTCAGCAGATGATTCGACTCAGGGACTTGCTGGAAACGGATGACGAATTGCCACGGGAATTCATGGAGCGCGTCCGATTCCTCGCCTCGACAGCACATGGGTTCCAGGGCGACGAACGCGACCTGATTCTGTTCAGCCTTTGCGCAGGACCTGACCAGCCAGAAGGAGCGAAGGTGTTTCTGCGGGAGAATCCCAATCTCTTCAATGTGGCCGTATCGCGTGCTCGTGCGGTGTTGCATGTCGTGGGAAACCGCGACTGGGCCCTCGGCTGCGGCATTCCGTTCATTGAAAAACTAGCTCGTCGGACATTGCCCGATCATTCAAGGGCAGATAGACCGAGAGGAGATCTTTACCAATCTCCGTGGGAAGAGAGGTTAGCTGAGGCCTTACGGCAGGCCGGCATCAACACGATGCCGCAATACCCTATTGCAGGGCGTTTCCTGGATTTGGCAATTTTAACGCCCAAGAAAGTAGACTTAGAAGTCGATGGAGAGACGGTTCACCGCACCGCAGCCGGTGGCCGCAAAGACGATGATTATTGGAGAGATCTGCAGCTTCAGAGCCTCGGTTGGAGAGTCTGTCGCTTCTGGGTTTATGAGTTGCGGGAGGATTTAACCCGTTGTACTCAACGGGTCCTCGACATCCTGACGAATTAATTGTGCATTCTCCATACAGTGAGACCGGACGATCGCGCCCTTCTTCCCGAGGCTTGTCACCCGTCCCACCCTTTGCTACACTCAGCCCGCAGATGTGACCCTGTGTAGCCTATTCTACCGAGAACGCTTCAAGCTGAAACCGGGTATTGCTAGGAGCAACCTATGCCAGAAATCCCTCGTCTCAACGGCGTGATCAAGGCCCTGGAGGAGGGCAAGACGGCCTTCGTCGGCTTCACCCCCGTGGACGTCGAGAGCGCCATCGCCCTGGCCAGCTCGGCCTACGACGGCGTGGCTTTCGAGATGGAGCATGCGCCACTGAGCACGCCGGCTCTGCGCGACGCGCTGCAGTACATGCTGGACCGGCGCCAGATCCTGGAGAGCGGCACGCTGGCCCCCAAGGTGACGCCGCTGGTGCGCATTCCGCCCAACGGCGGCGAGATGAATCAGTGGATCGCCAAGCAGGTGCTGGACATCGGGGTGTTCGGCATCATCTTTCCCCACGTCAGTACCGTCAAAGAGGCGCGCAACGCGGTCAGCGCCTGCCGGTATCCCCGCCTGCCGACGGCCCCTCGGTATGACCCGCCGGGCGTGCGTGGCGATGCTCCCGTGCGGGCGGCGCGCTACTGGGGTCTCACCCAGCAGGAATACTACGCCCGGGCCGACGTATGGCCGCTGGCCCCGCAGGGGGAAATCCTGGTGATCATTCAGTGTGAGGAGATGCGGGCCGTTGAGAATTTGCCACGCATCCTGGATGAGGTGCCCGGCATCGGCGTGGTGTTGATCGGCGAAGGGGACTTAAGCCAGGAGCTGGGCCATCCCAGAGACTACGAGCACCCTGTGGTGGCGGCAGCCATCGACCGCATTTTGAAGATCTGTCAGGATCACAACGTGCCGTGTGGCCATCCCCACCCCGATGCGCGCAACATCGAGCGCCTGATCGCCAGCGGCTATCGCTTCCTGATGCCGAGCGCGCCGCGCTCTTTCGCAGTCCTTGAGCAAGGACGCAAGTTAGCGGCACGAACCTGAACCGCCCTTGCACAGAGCGGAGCGCACAGCGAGCATTCCGACAAAATACTGCAGTACAGTGCGGATCAGGGTATGGCAGTCGAGGAGCCGCATGTGCTTTCCTTGGCTGTCCATCGCCCTCACCCCGCCCTCTCCCGAAGGGAGAGGGAGAATAATGCGACGTGGTATCGCAGGGTCTGATACGCCTGCAAGAATGGCAGGAGGCGGTGCCGAGAGCGATCGACGGGCAGTGGTACAGCCTCGCTCCAACATGTTCTGAATCAGACCATAGAAGATTGCTACACCGGGGAGACTTCCCCCCATCTTCACCTTCCCCCGCACTGGGGGAAGGGAACAGGGCTGAGCATCCCTCACCGTGTGCCAATGTCCTGTGCTTCGATTTAGAGGTGAGCGGCTCGTCAAGCCCGGCTGATCAGCGTTAAGCTGAGGATCACAGCTCCAGCAATTCCCGCCGACCGGGCCGTCGCATGCGCGGCGGTATGCACGCCAAAATCTGCTCTTGTAGCGCCTCGAGAATCCTTTGCTTGACGAAGTTGCGGTGCGTCACCAGGCTGATCTCCCGCACCGGCGCGGGGGCTTTGAAATGCCGCACCCACTTCTGCTGCTGGGCGGTGAGGTCCGCCAGCGCCAACTCGGGCAAGATGGTGATGCCGTTGTGCAGCTCGACCATCTTCTTGAGGGTCTCAATACTGCCAGCTTCGTAGTGGAGGTTATTCACGCCCTGCACCCTGCTTTTGAGCTCGCAGAGGTGCATGATCTGCGAGCGCATACAATGGCCCTCCTCCAGCAGCCACAGATGGCGGACGTCGATGTCGTCAGCCAGCACGTAACGCTTGCGGTAGGCCGGTTCTGCAGGGGAGACATACACCACGAACTCTTCATAAAACAGCGGCTGCTCGAACATCCCCGCCTCGTGCAATGGTGTGGCCAACAGCCCGGCATCCAGTAGATTCTTCTTCAAGCGCTCGACGATCGCCTCTGTGGTCAGCTCGGTGATGTTCAGCCGGATGCTCGGATAGCGCTGCAGGAAGCTGTTGAGAAACAGGGGCAAGAGATAAGGCGCTAGGGTGGGGAGGATGCCGAGCCTGATCTCCCCTACCATCTCTCCCTTGCGCTCGCGTACGATCTCACCCAACCGCTCGGTTTCCTTGAGGACGACGCGCGCCTGCCGGATGATCTCCATCCCCTCGACGGTCGGCACCACCGGCACTTTGCTGCGGTCGAACAGCTTCACCCCTAACTCCTCTTCCAGCTTGTGGATTTGCATACTGAGCGTTGGCTGGGTGACAAAGCACTTGGCCGCAGCCGTGGCGAAGTGGCGCCACGTATCGACAGCGACGATGTATTCCAACTGCACCAGCGTCATGGCCATCCCGTCAAGAGATAGAGAAAATTTATCATGCCATAAAAACTATCGATTGGCTCGATCATGCGGCGGTCGGTAGATTGTGATTTGTCTGGCGCAAGCCTGCGCCGGATCGGCGGGCGGCCCCCGCGAGATCCTGCGGTCACCCGGCAGCTCCACAAGGTGCAGTCGGGCCCCGCAGCAGCGCCGCGCGGACCGCCACACAACACGTCAACCCTTGTACTATAAGGGGAACAGCCATGCAAGAGCAATCGCGCAAGCTGACCACGGCCTCGGGCCGGCCCTACGTCGAGAACGACAATACCATGACCGTTGGCCCACGCGGGCCAATCCTGCTGCAAGACTATATCCTGCACGAGAAGATGGCGCATTTCAACCGCGAGCGCATTCCGGAGCGCGTCGTGCATGCCAAGGGCACCGGGGCCTACGGTACGTTTACGGTGACGCACGATATCACCCGCTATACGCGGGCCAAGCTCTTCAGCCGGATCGGCAAGCAGACACGGGTATTCGTCCGCTTCTCCACCGTTGGGGGCGAGAAAGGCAGCGCCGACACCGAGCGCGACCCGCGCGGCTTTGCGGTCAAGCTCTATACCGAGGACGGCAACTGGGATCTCGTCGGCAATAACACCCCGGTGTTTTTCGTCAAGGATCCCAAGAAGTTCGGTGATTTTATCCATACCCAGAAGCGCGACCCGCGCACCAACTGCAAAAGCCCGACCATGATGTGGGACTTCTGGTCGCTGAACCCCGAAAGCCTCCACCAAGTGCTGATCCTCATGAGCGACCGCGGCACGCCCTACAGCTACCGCCACATGAATGGCTACGGCAGCCATACGTTTTCGCTCATCAACGCCAGCAACGAGCGGGTGTGGGTGAAATTCCACTTCAAGACGCTGCAGGGCATCAAGAACTTTACCCAGGCCGAGGCCCTCGCCATGCGCGGCCAAGACCCTGACTGGGCGCAGCGCGACTTGGTCGAGGCCATCGATCGCGGCGAGTACCCGCAGTGGGCCTTGAAGATCCAGGTGATGACCGACGCGCAAGCCCAGAGCTTCCGCTGGAATCCCTTTGACCTCACGAAGATCTGGCCGCACCGAGAGTTCCCGCTCATCGACGTCGGCGTCATGACGCTCAACGAGATCCCGGCCAACTACTTCGCCGATGTCGAGCAGGCGGCCTTTGCGCCAGCCCATATCGTGGATGGCATCGGCTACTCGCCGGACAAGATGTTGCAAGGACGCCTCTTGTCCTATCCCGACGCGCATCGCTACCGCCTCGGCGTCAACTACGAGCAGCTGCCGGTGAACCGCTGCCCTTTTGCCGTGGCCAATTACCAGCGCGATGGCTTCATGCGGGCCGACGGCAACGGCGGTAGCGCTCCCAACTACTGGCCCAATAGCTTCGATGACATCGCCATTGACCCGAACTACAAAGAGCCGCCCATGGCCCTGGAGTCCACGCTCGCCGATTGGTATGACCGTAACGGTCCCGGCGACGACGACCACTACACCCAGCCGGGCAATCTGTTCCGCCACGTCATGAGCGACGAAGACCGGCGGCATCTCATCCACAACATCGTGGCGTCGATGCAGGGCATCACCGGCCCCAAGCGCGACGAGATCATCATGCGTCAGCTGTGCCACTTCTTCCGCGCCGATGTGCAGCTCGGCCTCGGCGTCGCGCAAGGCTTGGGCGTCGACGTCCGGCAGCACCTCGCCAGCGGTCACGTCCCGGCCTAACTCTCGGTGGGGAGCAGACAGGCTCCCCACCGGCCTTGGGCGCTCATTCTCCCTCTGCCTCCGGGAGAGGGCTGGGGTGAGGGAAGTCCAACCCATGAGAGGGGTTTGGAACCACCCTCACCCTGACCCTCTCCCATGGGGAGAGGGAACCAAGGGTGCCTCCCACAGCTTAACGTGGCGTCTATGCCCTTGGGGAGAGCGTGGTGTGAGGGTCACGTCGAGTCGAGGTAGGTGCGGCTGGGCTAATCCAGCCTCACGTCGGTATGAAAAACCGCTCTCGGCGCATGCACCCGAACGCTGATGAGCCAGATGACGGCCTACGAACGTCACGACCGGCCTGGTTCGTCAGGCGTGGGAGCCGCCGCGGCGATCAAGCCTTCCTGTTTCAGCTCTGCCCACAGGGCTGCAGGAATGGGATATTCCAGCATTCGGACGTTATCCTCGACCTCGGCCACCGACCTGGCCCCTGGAATCACCGAGGTAATCGCCGGGTGCGCCAGGATGAATTGCAACGCGGCGGCCTTCAAGGGGACGCGGTGACGGGCGCACACGGCGTTGATGCGCTGAGCTTTTGCCGTCATCTCCGCCGAGGCGGCTCGATAGTTGAACGTCGCTCCTTCTCGTGGACCGACGGCGAGGATGCCGCTGTTGTAAGGACCGCCAGCGACCACGCCGATGTGGTGCTCGACGCAGTACGGCAGGAACTCGGGCAGGGCCGTCTGGTCCAATAACGTATAGCGCCCGGCCAGCAGAAAGCAGTCGCAATGCCCCTCCTTGGCGAACTGCAATTCCATCTCCCACTGATTCATGCCTGCCCCGATGGCGGTGACGCGTCCCTGCGCCCGCAGCTCCACCAGCACCGGGAAAGCCTCCGTAAGCGCCTGCAAATAGTGATTGTCGGGGTCATGAATGTACAGGATGTCGACGCGCTCCAGGCCCAGCCGCTCTAGCGACGCCTCAAACGATCTGAGGATGCCCTCTCGGCTGAAATCGAACGACCAAGTCAACTCAGCACTGCCCGGTTCGACCGGATGCAGCACCCGGCCGACCTTCGTCGACAGTACGTAGCTGTCGCGGGCACGGCCGCGCAGCGCCTGGCCATAACGCCTCTCGCTCTGCCCGACGCCATACATCGGTGCCGTGTCGAGGTAATTCAGGCCCAGCGCCAAGCTGCGCTGGATCAGCGCGATGGCTTCGGCTTCCGACGTCGTCTGCTGCGGGTCCGTGGCTGGCGGTGCCCCTGACAGCGCGACGCCTCCTAGGCCGAGACGGGAGATGTGTAAGCCAGTCCTGCCGAGTTCAACCTTGTCCGTGGCGTGCAAGGTGGTGGTCTCCCTTCTCCGTGACAGGGCGATCATGCCGGCGGCAGCGACTCCACCGCCGCGTCCAGGATGCGACGGAACCACGTCGCTGTCGACCGCCGGCGCGGCTCTGCCAGCGACGAACACCTCCTGGGGCCATCTTTGTACCCTGATCAAGCTATCCATTGCAAGTCAACCATCACATCCCGCCCTGGCCGCCTTGAGGTGTTCTACCGACCATGAGCGCTCGGAGGGTGCCGTGGCTCGGGCTGTCTTGCATATCGACGGAACCCACGAATGAACGCACGGTTGTGGTATCCCAATTATTGAGAAGCTTGTTCGGCGGGCATCGTCCGAGCCATCAGATGCTAGCAGTTCGCGTTGTCCGATGCCCCTGCTCCCTCTATGTAATCCCAAATGGGGCTTTCGCTTGTCACCCACCCAGCCCTTTGCTACACTCAGCCCTGGCCTCATTCAGAAGATCTGCCAGAAGCCCAATGTCCCGCACGGTGATCCATGTTCGGCTAGGAATGGCACCGAGCTGCTGATCGCCAGCGGGGATCGCGTCCTGATGCCGAACGCGGCACGCCCTTGTGCGGTGCCGAAGCCATACCGAAGCGGCTGGGGCGAGTCTGAGACAGCGTGCTTGACGGGGACTACGCATTTGCAGCCTGCATCGCCCCCGTTGTGGAGTGGGTATGGGCGGGCAGATGCCAACTGATAACGGGGAGGAAGCTATATGCAACGGCGTGATCATCACGATTGGACCTCTGAGACCTACGTGGAAGAGTGGGTGAGGCGTCAGCAAGCTGAGGATCCTGCCAGAGCCGAGCGCTTCCAATTGATGTGCGACCTCTTACCGTTCGCCGATGATGCCGCAGTCACTATTGTCGATGTAGGCACGGGTTACGGACCGGTGAGCCAGTTTATTCTCGACCGCTTTCCGCATGCCGTGTGCATCGGTCAAGATGGGTCCAAGCCCATGCTGCACCGCGCCCGTCAGCTCATGGCCCGCTATAGCGAGCGCTTCCTCGTGCACCAATCCGACCTCTTCGATGCCAATTGGCTGCCCAAGCCGCTCGGCCCTTTCGACGCCATCGTGTCCTCCAGCTGCCTGCACAATCTGCGCGACTTCAAGCGCATCGGCGAAATCTATGGGGAAATCCGCGCGCAGCTGAAACCAGGCGGCGTCTTTCTGAACCTGGACTTGGTCAATGCACCTACGCCAGCACTGCAGCAGCGTTATGAGGGGGTGGCGATGAAAAGACGCCAGCGCGCCGGGGCCTCGCGCGAGGATGTCGAAGCGATGGTGCGGCGGAGGGAGCGCTCCCCCGCGAATGGCTCAGCCGGTCCTTTTCCAGCCGGCCTCGACCAGCATTTGGCCGCCTTGAGAGCCGTCGGCTTCAGCGAGGTCGATTGCTTCTGGAAAGACCTGCAACGGGCCCTCTATGGCGGCTTCGCCTAATAGCGGTTGGCGATCGGCAGCTCTTCGGCCGGAAAGAGAGTGATGATCTGGGTGCCGCGCGGCGTGACGATCACCTCCTCCTCGATGCGCGCCGCCGACATGCCGTCGGTGGCCGGACAATAGGTTTCCACGGCGAACAGCATGCCCGCCTGGATTTCCATGGGGTCATCGAAGGAGTTCAGGCGGCTGATGATGGGGCGCTCGTGCAGCCCCAGACCGATGCCATGGCAGAAGTTCAGGCCAAAGGCCGCCATCTCGCTCTCGAAGCCGATGTCCTGCGCCTTGGGGAAGGCTTTAGCGATGGCGTCCGTGGTGACGCCGGGTTTGATGAGGGCGATGGCCGCATCCATCCATTCCCGTGCCTTCTTGTAGGCGGTGATCTGCGCCGCGGTGGCGCGGCCGACGTTGAAGGTGCGGTAATAACAGGTACGGTAGCCGATGAACGACATGATGATGTCGAAGAAGGCTTGATCGCCTGGGCGGATGAGACGGTCGGTGAAGTTGTGGGGATGGGGATTGCAGCGTTCGCCGGAGATCGAGTTGATGGCCTCCACGCAGTCGGCACCCATCTCGTAGAGGCGCTTGGTGGCCAAGGCGACGATCTCGTTCTCCCGCACGCCGGGCTTGAGCGCCTCGTAGATGTCTTGATAGACGCCATCAACCATCGCCGCCGCCATGTTGAGCAGCGTCAGCTCGTCCTGGCTCTTGATCATGCGCGCCTCCAGCATGACCTGCTGGCCATCCCGGACGTCGACGCCTAGCTCCTGCAGTGCGAAGAGGAACGGCGGCTCCACCACGTCGATGCCGAGCGGCATCCCGGCCACCCCCTCGGCTCTGAGGATATCCCTGATCTCCTGCGCCGCCTGTGTGAACAGTCCCGCCTTGGGGGATACGGCGCCCCGCAGGCCCACCAAGCCCGCCAGCGCCTGCTTTTCGGGGATCCACGGGGCATAAAGTCGGTGGTGCCGCGCCGCCGAGCCGAAATCCCACACCCAGGGCTCACCGTTACCGGTCAACAGACACCAGCGTGTCAGCTTATCGCGCGCCCACTCGCCGATGACCGTGCTGGAGACGTAGCGGATGTTGTACTGATCGAAGAGCAGAAGGGCACCTAGGCCCGACCCGGCCAGCGCCTGGCGCACCCGCCCTAGGCGGTAGGCGTGTAGGCGGTGAAAGTCGACACGCTCTTCGAAGTCGACCTGCATATGACCGGGGGCCTGAAGCGGGCGATCCCACCGATGCCGCGGGTCGGGGGTTGCTGGACTCACACGCGTTCGCTTTGTCGCTGATCGTTCACGCGCCATGGCTTCCTCCGTCGCGCTAACAGGTCACCCACACCGATTGTTCGATGGCCCAATGGGACCACGTTTGCTCCTTACCGGGCCGCTCCCATTTTTTCGCACTGCAGCTGTAGCGTCCCTAGCTTACCCGTCCCTGATTAGGGTCCCAATGCAGGGAGCTTTCCTGCCAATTTCCACGCAGGCCCGCATGATCACACACAGCATCCGCCAGGGGCGCGCATGGCGAGTAGAGCCTTGATTCAATCAAGGCTCTACTCAACCAGGAGTTCCACGGCCACTAAGGGGCTACCCTCGACCCATGCGTCTAAATCGCGATAGCCACCGAGTTTCCGGTGGATGGCGCTGAGGATGTCGCGGCGCCTGGCTTGATCCAGAATGGGCGTCGCCCTGGCAGGCAAGTCGGCGCGGACGCTCTGCTTAAGGTGAAAGGTGAACTCGGGGTGCGTCAGCAGATTGGCATACCAGTCTCGCCGTCCGGGGGTCCCCGTTATATACAAGTGGCCATTGACATTGTGGAACCAGATCTCCGTGCGGCGCGGCTGGCCGGTTCTCCTGCCCTTGGTGGTGATGTCGATGGTACGATCGCGTTCCAGAGCACGCCTGATTAGCTCGTCCATACGCCATCTCCAGTTAAGATCGCCCGCGAGGGCTTCGAAAACGTGTGGGGCTACACACACCAGCCGGATGCTACGCTGCCTGGCGAAAGGTGTCAACCTTCGGCAGAGGGGGAAATCCGACGTCAGCGTCGGAACACGATGTGGCGGCGCCAGGCGTCGTCGGGGGCTGGGAAATCCTCCCGGTAGTGGGCGCCACGGCTTTCGGTGCGCTGCAGCGCCGCCTCGGCCAGCAACCGGCCGCAGAGGACAAGGTTGGCCAGTTCGTGGGCAGGCCTATCCTGCGCCGGCGGCAGCAGCGTTTCCCAGCGGCGTAGGATGGCGCAGAGATGGGTCAGGCCTTGGCCGTTCCGCTGCAGCCCGGCGTGCTCCCACATCAAGCGTTGCAGGGTGGACAAGCTCAACTGCGGCGGATCTCCCATGGGACACGAGTCAAGCGGTGAGGATGGCGTCGGTAGCGGCTGAGCCTCCGGCGTCGGGTGTAGCGGGGCAGCCGTCTCTTGGCTGGTATGCTGGATGATGCGCTTGGCAAAGACGACCGTTTCGAGCAGGGAGTTACTGGCCAGCCGATTGGCGCCGTGCACGCCGCTGCAAGCCACCTCGCCGCAGGCGTAGAGGCCAGGCATGGTGGTCTCACCCCACAGGCCGGTGCGCACGCCCCCCATCATGTAGTGCGCGGCGGGCGACACCGGGATCAGGTCACGGGTGAGGTCCACGCCATGCTCGTCGCAAAACCGATAAATGTGGGGGAAGCGGCTGACGATGGTGGCTGCCGGCAGGTGTCGCAGGTCGAGATAGACTCGGTCGCTGTGCGTCCGTTGCATCTCCGTTTGAATGGCGCGCGCCACGATATCCCGCGGCGCCAGCTCCTGCGCGGGATGATACCGCGCCATAAAGGCTTCCCCCTCGACGTTGCGCAGCACCGCGCCCTCGCCACGCACCGCTTCGCTGATCAGAAAGGGATGTACGCCAGGCAGCCGCAGCGCGGTGGGGTGGAATTGGAAGAACTCCATATCCATAATCTCGGCGCCGCAGCGGTAGGCCAGGGCTACGCCATCCCCGGTGGCGACCGGCGGATTCGTACTGACTCGGAACAGCTGGCCGGCCCCTCCGGTGGCCAGAATGAGCATTCTGCAGTGGTACCGATCCCGCACCTGACGGTGACAATCCAGCGCCTGCACGCCGCAGACTACCCCGTGGTCGAGGAGGATCGCCTCAGCCATGGTGTACTCCAGGACGGGGATGCGCCACTGGCGGACGCGGGCGGCGAGACTGCGTTCGATAAAGGCGCCGGTGGCGTCGCCTCCGGCATGGACGATGCGCGGCAGACTGTGGGCGGCTTCGCGTCCCAAAGCGATGGCCCCATCGACGGTATCGAAGGGCACGCCATAGCGCACCAGGTCGGCGATGCGATCGGCGGCCTCCTCCGTCAGGATACGCGCTGCGGCCTCGTCCACCAGGCCGGCGCCAGCGGCCACCGTATCGGCCCAATGCTGGTCCGGTGAATCCTCTGCTCCCAGCGGCGCGGCGATGCCACCCTGGGCGTACTTGGTATTGCATTCATCGATCGCGCCTTTGGTGAGCAGCACAACACGCGCCCCGCGCTCATGCGCTTGCAGGGCGGCATAGAGCCCGGCGATGCCGGAGCCGAGGATGAGGTAATCGTATTCCGACTGCATGGCCTGTGATCCTACACCTCCGTTTGCGTTCAACGCGGCCCTGGCGTCGATGGTCACAGCCCTCATGCAACTTCCCAGAGCCCTTTTCGAGCGGACGACCCAGCATACTTCCCTGCAACCCTCACCCTAGCCCTCTCCCGGAAGGAGAGGGGACGAAAAGCTTTCTCTTAGATGCAGAGGTGGCGCTGGGTCAGTCCTTGGGTTTGGGGTCGCCGTTGTCGGCCGCAGTCTTGGATGCTGGTTTCGTCACCTTCTCCGTCGTCTCCGGCGGCTGATACTTCTGGCGCCGCCACAAGGGCAAGGCAGGAAACAGGCAGACCAGCGCCACCAGGGCGTTGATCCAGAAGAAGTCCTGCCAGGCCGCCGTGCTGGCTTCGGCGAAGAGCCGGTCCCGCATCAGCGCCATGGTCTTGGTGGGGATGAGCGCCGCGATTTCCCCGGACCATCGCAGGGTCCCCTGCAAGCTCTCAAGGGCCGCGGTGTAGCCTAGGGCATCCGTTGGCGTATTCTCCGCATACTGCCGGAGGTAATGGTTGTAACGCTGATCCCACGCCACGGCGGCCACAGCCGTACCCACTGCATTGGCGATACTGCGAAACAGGCCAGAGAGGGCCGTCGCCATGTACACTTTATTTTCCGGCAGGGCCTCCAGGGTGGCCAGATTATTCGGCGACACGATCAACGCCTCAGCGATGAAACGAATCATCAAAAAGGTCGTAATCATGGAGAAGGTGGTCACCTCACTAACCCCGGTGAAGCCTAAGAACCCGGCCGCATACATCACGAGCCCTGACATCACCAGCACATAGGTCGGCAGACGGTCGGAGAGGCGGCCGACTAACAGCACCGCCACCCCATAGACCAGATTGGGGGCCATCTGGGCATACGCCACCAACAAGGGCTCATAACCCAACAGCCGCTGCATCAGCACTGAGATCATTGGGCCGGTGCCACGAAACGTCATGGTGGTCAGGAATAGCACGATCATGGCCATGACAAACGGCACCGAGGCGAACAGGCGTAGTTCCACCAGTGGTTGCGGATGGCACAGCTCGATCACCACCACGGCGATCATCGCTACCCCGGCGATAGCCAGAAGGCTCAGTATATACTGCGAATCCCAGCCCTCCCGATTCCCCTGACTCAAGGCCATCAATAGCGCCGACACCGCGATGGTGATCGTCACCGCACCATAGTAATCAAAGCGGCGCCGCTCCGGACGGCGCAGGGACGGCAACCACCACCAGGCCATGAGGAATCCCACCCCGCTCAAGCCCGTGGTGATGAGGTAGACGACCCGCCAGGAGGCGAACTCCAACAGGTTGCCCCCCATGAATGGCCCGAAGGCGGGTCCCACGGACCATCCCATCAGGGAGAACGCCAGTGCCATGCCCCGCTGACCTGGGGGGAAGATCTGGTAGAAAATCGCCTGGGAAATCTGCGGGATCATCCCCCCGCCAGCACCGGACAGCATGCGAAAGAAGATCAACGAGGGCCAATCCCAGGCGAGCATACTGCCCACCGAGCCGACCGTCATCCCGCCGATACAGAGCAGATACAGGGTACGCGGGCCAAACCAGCCACTGAGCCAGCCCGTAGCAGCGGTCATCAGCGTACGCGTGATCCCCGGTGCCGTCAGCAGCCAGTGGATCTGATAGACCTCAACACGCAGATTGGTCATGATTTTCGGCAGGATCAGCGTGGTGTTTGAGGCATCGATGGCAAAGGTGATCAGTCCCAGACCCAATAAGGCTGTCGTGAGCAGTCGATCGCCTCTGCTGAGTTGTGAGGACAGACTTGCCTGTGTCGCCATGGGATCTCGCTTACACCTGAGTCGTCTTCCTGTCAGGCGAGGGGGATTCTCGATATCGTACAAGCCAGTAGCATGCCGACGCCGCCTTGGTATAATGGCGGGAATTGAGAGCTATTCTATCACGAGTCTGCCGGATGACCAAGCCTTGCGCCCTCCCTCTGGGGGAGGGGCCTCATAGGGGGAGGTCTTTTCGAATATAATGCTGGCCCGAATGCTTTACTCCCTCCCTTCGGGAGAGGGGTGGGGTAAGGGCGGCTCTGAGTCGGTGTAAGCCTCCGAGTCCCCTCACCCTTTCCCTCTCCCAGAGGGAGAGGGAAAAATTGTGCCGGAAGTGGGGTGACGGAGCATGGGAACCGGAGAGACAGAGCAGGGGTAACACATTGACGCAGATCCGGCTTGAACTGGGCAAGATTGCGAGGGGAGAGCACAAGCCATGCGCATTGACAGCGGAAGAGCGGTCGTCCATACGGGGTCACACTGGGGTCTCTTCGATGCCGAAGTCGAACACGGCCGCATCGTGGGTGTGAGGCCATTCGCCAAAGATCCACAGCCCAGCCCGATCATCCAAGCCATCCCGAGCGCCGTCCATGCGCCGTGTCGCATCACCCGGCCGATGGTGCGTCAGGGTTGGCTGAAACGCGGCATCCGGAGCGATCGTGCAGGGCGGGGCATCGAGCCCTTTGTGGCCGTGCCGTGGGATGAGGCGCTGGACTTGGTGGCCGAGGAGCTCAAGCGCGTCAAGGCCGCCTATGGCAACGAGGCGATCTACGCCAGTTCGGGCTGGTCGAGCGCTGGTGTCTTCCACCACGCGGCCACCCAATTGTATCGGTTTCTGAACGGCTTCGGCGGTTTCGTCAGACAGGTGACCAATTACAGCTTCGGCGCCGCCTCGGTGATCGTCCCTCACGTCATCGGCACCATGGAGCCAGTTACAGGCGGTATCCCCACCTGGCCTACCATCGCCGAGCACACCCAGGTGATGGTGCTGTTCGGCGGCATCGCCGCGAAGAACACCCAGGTGAACTCCGGTGGCATCGGCCGGCACGAGGCCGATGATTGGCTGGCGCGAGTCCGGCGGGCGGGGGTGCGCTTCGTCAACATCAGTCCCCTGCGCGATGACGTGGCGGAGACGCTCGGAGCCGAATGGCTGCCGCTGCGGCCTAATACCGATGTGGCACTGATGATGGGCTTGGCCCATACGCTCATCGCCGAGAATCTCTATGATCGCGCCTTTGTCGAGCGCTACACCGTTGGCTTCGACCGCCTGCGGGCTTACGTCATGGGCGAGAGCGATGGCACGCCGAAGGATGCGGCCTGGGCCTCCGCCATTACGCAGATCCCCGCTCCGACGATCCGCGATTTGGCGCGCCGCATGGCCGCGGTCCGTACGGTCATCGCCGTGAGCTGGTCGGTGCAGCGTGCGGACCACGGCGAACAGCCGTACTGGATGGCCATTGCGCTCGCCGCCATGCTCGGCCACATCGGCTTGCCGGGCGGCGGGTTTGGCTTCGGGTATGGCGCCACCGGCGGCCTCGGCACTCCGCAGGCGAAATTGCCCCTGCCATACTTGCCGACCGGCGCCAACCCGGTCAAGGCCTTCATCCCGGTGGCGCGCTTCAGCGACATGCTCCTCAACCCTGGGGCCAGCTTCGATTTCAACGGCCAGCGGCTGACCTATCCCGACGTCCGCTTGGTCTACTGGTGCGGCGGCAACCCCTTCCACAAAATCCAAGATCTCAACCGGCTGCTGCGTGCCTGGCAGAAGCCCGAAACCATCATCATTCATGAGCCGTGGTGGACGCCAGCAGCGCGGCGAGCCGACATCGTGCTGCCCTGTGCCACGACGTTGGAACGCAACGACATCGGGGCTTCAGGGCGGGATCGGTTTTTCTTCGCCATGCAGCAGGCCATCGAACCGCTAGGAGAGGCGCGGGCGGACTACGAGATTTACAGCGCGCTCGCCGATCGACTTGGCTTCAAAGCTCAGTTCACCGAAGGGCGCACGGAGATGGCATGGCTACGCCATCTCTATGATGCAGTTCGTCAACAGGCGGCCAAACGCCATCTCGACATGCCGAGCTTCGATGCGTTTTGGGAAATCGGCCATGTCGAGTTCCCCGTTCCGGACGAGGTGTCGGTGCCATTCGCGGCATTTCGAGCCGACCCCCAAGCCCATCCCCTCAAAACGCCGTCGGGGCGCATCGAACTCTTTTCCGAAACCATCGCTGCCTTCGGCTACGAGGACTGCCCGGGCCATCCCGTCTGGTTGGAGCCGGCCGAATGGTTGGGGTCAGAGCGGGCGCAGACGTACCCGCTGCATCTGCTCTCTAATCAGCCGCGATCGCGGCTGCATAGCCAGCTCGACTGCGGCGACGTCAGTCGCAATGCCAAGGTGGCGCAGCGAGAACCGGTCTTGCTGCACCCCGACGACGCGGCGGCGCGGGGCATCGCCAGCGGCGATGTGGTGCGGATTTACAACGATCGGGGCGCCTGTCTGGCTGGCGCCGTGGTGACGGAGGCCATCCGACCGGGCGTCATTCAGCTGGCCACTGGCGCCTGGTTCGATCCGCTCGACCCGGCCGAGATCGGCAGCCTCGATAAGCACGGCAACCCCAACATGCTCACCCTTGACAAGGGCACCTCGAAGCTGGCGCAATCTCCAGCCGCGCAGACCGTCCTAGTGGAGGTCGAGCGCTTCGACGGCGAACCTCCGCCCATCACCGCCTTCTCGCCGCCGGTGGTCATCCCCGGATGATAATTCTGCCCTCTCCCCCTGGGAGAGGGTTAGGGTGAGGGGGGTTGCAAACGCCTCTCACAGGTCGGGCCTCCCTCACCCCAGCCCTCGCCCGGAGGGAGAGGGGGCCTTCATCTTGCCCGGATGTTCCCAAAGCGAGAGAGGGAGTAGGGGGTGGTGAGGCATACCCCTATAGCCCAAGGAGCTGCTCCAGATTGCGCCAGAGGATCTTTTCCTTTTCCTCTGGGGTGAGGCTCTGTAGCCCCTGCACCCAGGCCACCGGTGAGGGATCCCAGCCGACATAGGGCCAATCGCTGCCGAGAACCACGTGGTCCGCGCCCACGTGGTCGAGCAGAAAGCGCAGCGCTGCTTCGCTGTCGGTCAGGCAATCGTAGTACAGGTGCCGCTGGTAGGTGCTGGGGGGCTTGAGAATGTGGATGCGGGCCTCAGGGCGCACCTGCCAACCCCGATCGAGACGTCCCATGCCGAAGCAGGCCGGCCCGCCGCCGTGAGCGATGCACACTTTCAGATCGGGGCAGGCGTCGAAGATCCCGCCGAAGATCAGCGTCGCCGTGATCAGCGTGTCCTCGACGATGACGCCGATGCTATTTGGCAGGCCGTAGCGGTCGATGCGCGGCACGACTAGATTATTTTGCGGTTGGGGATGAAAGAACAATACGGCGCCCATAGTCTCGGCAGCCTTGAACAGCGGCAGGAACTGCGGTTCGTCCCAATTGTGGCCATTGACCACTGTGTCTAGCTCGGCGCCCTTAAGGCCGAGGATCTGCACGGCTCGCTCCAATTCCTCCACTGCCGCGCCGACGTCCTGGACAGGGAGGGTGGCCAGCCCGGCGAACCTCTGCGGCCATTGCCGGGTCATGGCGGCGATCTCGTCGTTGACGTCACGGGCTAGCTGGCGTCCCTGCGCCGGATCCAGATGATAGCCCACCAGGGGCAGGGCGATCGAGACCACCTGGACGTCCACGCCTTGCTCGTCCATGTCCTTGAGGCGCTCTTCCGGGGTGAAGCGCAACTTGGGTGTCGACATGGGGCTGCGTTTCCCCTCACTGACGGTGAACCCCAGGCCAGGACCCGGCTCATGGCGGATAGTGTACCAGGCCTGACCGGCGTCGACGGTCTTCCAGAAGCACTGCGGCATCAGATGGGCATGGATGTCGACACTGCGCATGCCACCACCTCCTTGCCAGATTCTCTGGCCTGATTACAGCCCCAGTAACCGCTCTAGGTTCTTCCACAGGATGGCTTCTTTTTCCTCCTGGGTCAGGCTCTCAAGGCTCAGGATCCAGGAGACTGGCCAGTCGAACACCATATCGTAGGGCCAGTCGGTGCCGAACACCACGCGATCGACACCAACGGTATCGATGAGATAGCGTAACGCCGACTCGGTGTAGACGATGCAGTCATAGTAAAAACGCCGCAGATAGGTGCTTGGGGGTTGATTGATATGGACGCGAGCCTCGGGACGGCTCTGCCAGCCGCGGTCCATGCGGCCGATGCCGTAGCAGGTATATCCGCCGCCGTGGGCCAGGCAGATCTTCAGATCGGGGCAGGCGTCCATCACCCCGCCGAACACCAGCGAGGCGAAGGTCAGCGCTCGGTCCGCCAGGTTGCCGATGGTATTCGGCAGGTGATAGCGTTGAATGCGTGGGCTGACGATGGTCTCGTTCGCCTGATGGAACAGGATGAGGGCGCCCAACTGCTCCGCCGCCTTCCAGAAGGGCAGAAACTCCGGCTCGTCCAGGGTGCGCCCGTTCACGTGGTCGTTGATCATCGCTCCTTTGAAGCCGTGCTGCACCATGACCCGCTCCAGTTCCGCGATGGCAGCCTTGACGTCCTGCATCGGCAAAGTGGCCAACCCGGCGAAGCGGTCGGGCCAGCTCTTGGTCATCTGGGAGATCTCGTCGTTGGAGTCTTTGGAGGTCGCCACGGCGACCGCGGTATCGAGGTGGTAATTATAAAACCCGGAGTAAGGGGACAGCACGTGGATATCGACGCCCAGGGAGTCCATATCGGCAAGCCGTTCCTCGGGCGTCCAGCGCGCTTTCGGAGGCAGTTGCTGGCGTCTTCCCCCGACGATGGCATATTGCCGGCCACGGTCGTCTTGCTCGCGCCGCAGAGTATGCCAATCGCCTTTGCCCTCGGTGGCCCGCCAGAAGCACTGGGGTGTGATATGGGCATGAATGTCGATACTTCGCATGCGGCTCTCCTTGTCAGTGATGGCCAATCGACATCGACACGGGCACAGGCATCGCGCTGGTTACACGCCGGCACCTCCTCGCCGCACCGCGCGATGCGGCCGACCAGGGGAGCCGACGGCCAATTCTTGCCTTACCGAGCTTGCGCGTCCCACCGGGGGGAATGCTGAGCGAGTTGCTGGCAGTCCTCGACCACTTTTCGTCCGATCTCCCGTAAGAGCCGACGGTCCTCCTCCGGGGTCGGGGCCGGGGGAATGCCAACCACAACCCGGTCCTGAGCGTAGGTGGGGATGACCTTGCCGCCCTGTGGACTCGGGCGCCAGGGCGCGGCGCCCTGTTGCACGGCGCGAATGCCCCGCCTGATCAGGTTACGCAACATGGTGACGCCGCGATCGGTGGAGGCCAGATGCTCCAGGCCATGCCGAGCCATGCCGCCGTGGATGCTCACTTGGGCGTCGTAGTCGCCGGGGACACGCTGGCGCTCCTCATAGGACCGGTTGCCGTCCTGCCCGAAGCCGGCGCCGCGTCGGACGGGCCGACCCTCGGGCGCGCGATTGAAGCCGATTTGCATGGTGTGGGTATCGTCGATGGGTACGGCCCACCGCGTGGCCGTCGGCCGGTTGATAGCGGTCCGTTTGGCGAGTGGGTCGGCATTCGGGGGAAACTGGTGGATGTTCGGCGGAATGAAGTCGGCGACGCGCACCCAGACGCGATCCCCTTCCCGCCGCGTGTCGATGTACGCCATGCCCGCTGAGGTTTCGACGTAATCCCACTCGCCCAAGACGGCGAGGTCGCCAGTAAAGCCCTCGCTGCCGGGGAGGGTGTGCAAGAAGGCCAGGTGCGCCGGGTCCATGCTGTTTTCCTTGACCTGCAGCCAGTTACACGGCCAGATATAGCCGGGCATGGCCACGAGTTGGTAGCCGTCCAGGTCATAGGTGTCGAAGATGGGGAACTCCGGCTGCTGGTCCGGCGGTCCCATGTAGGCGAACACCAGTCCTCGATACTCCAGCACGGGATACGCGCCGTGATAGAGACGATCCTTCAGGCTGCTGTCCGCCGGCTCGCCTGGCGTTTCGAGGATCTTGCCATCGACGTCGAACAGCCAACCGTGGTAGCAGCAGCGAATCCCCTTTTGACAGATCAGGCCGTACTCCAGCGAGGTGCCGCGATGCGGGCAGTAGAGCTCCAACAGGCCGACGGCGCCGCTCTGATCGCGGAAGGCCACCAGATCCTCGCCCATGATGCGCAGGCGCCGCGGCAGGTCTTGTAATTCCTCCGAGGTGATGATGGGCTGCCAAAAGCGCCGTAGGTACTCGCCACAGGGCGTTCCCGGCCCAACATGGGTGAGTTCTGCATCCTCCTTGGGTTGGTCGCGGTGGTGATACGCACTATAGGCTTTTTCCAGAAACGGCACTCTCGTCGCCATGGCGCCCCTCCTTCATGTGGAGTGTGGATCACAGAGTCCGCTGCCTACCGTCCTTTGGCACCTCGTGGGGTGAAGAATCCTCCGTCGGGGTGTCCTACCCGCCTCGTTGCGCCGTACACTACTCGCAGCCTCCTGCGAAGTCAAGCGGCGGCACAACCCAAGTCGAAACTGCAACGGCCATCATCGCAGCGCTTGACATCTGGGCGTCAGCGTGTAGAATCGCCCGGCTAGGATCAGCGCAGGAGTTGTAGGGTGTGGTCATCTCATCTATCGAGGTGAAGCGATGTTGATGCAGGTCGATGTCACAGCGATTCCAGCCGTCTTCGCCTGACGGCGGACGACCTCCCGGATGGAGTGGGTACACGGGGTGTACCCAAGGCCGAGAGGCTGGGAAGGGAGGGACGTCGCGGAGTCGACCACCTCTTTCTCGTTTCCTTCCTTTCCTTGAGTAGTTTCCTCTCCCATCGTTCTCGACCATGGAAGAACCGCCCTCACCAGGCGCTCAAGTGAAACCCGACATAGGGCGCAACTGGGGTGGCTCAGTTTGCCAAGGGAACCCCAGAGCGTGAAGTCCCTGCTCGATGTCATTCCCGAAGGCTGGCCGTGCGCCAGGAGAGGGCATTCCACTGCAGTAAAGGAGTGAACGATGATCGATGTCTACGGGCTGGATGGGTCTGCAAACGACTGGCGGCAAGCGGCTGCCATCCTTGCCTCCGACGTCCTTGCTCAGCATGCCGCCGAGGTAGACGCCCAGGCCCGCTATCCAAGCGAAGGGATGACTGCGCTGGCGCACGGCGGCTTTTACGGCCTTTGCCTCGACGTCCAGGTTGGCGGCCAGGGGCAGGGCCCGGCGACTTTCGCCGCGGTGGTCGAAGAGCTGGCGCGCCACTGTGCCTCTACGGCGATGGTCTACGTCATGCACGTGACGGCAGCCAAAGTCATCGAGGGGAGTAGGATATTTGCCAGGCGGGCCGAGGTGTTGCGGTCCATCGCCGCCGGAAACCACCTCACCACCCTGGCCTTTTCCGAGCAGGGCTCGCGCTCGCAGTTCTGGGCCCCTGTCTCGCAGCTGGCCGCTCGGGGGCAGGGTTACCAGACGCAGGCGGTCAAATCCTGGGTCACGGCGGCGCACTACGCCGACTCGTACGTGGCCAGCGCCCAGGCTCCTCGGGCCGAGTCGCCACTCCAGTCCACGCTGTACTGGCTGGCGCGGACCCAGGATGGCGTCCAGCCCAAGGGCCGCTTCAACGGGCTGGGATTACGCGGAAATGATTCGGCCCCGGTCGAGCTCCACGCCGTCGCCATCGCCGACGACCACCTGCTCACCATGCATGGCCAAGGCCTCGACTGTATGTTACAGGTGGCCCTCCCCTGGTTCAGCGTCGGCACCGCGGCCATGGCCCATGGGCTCTGCCTGGCCGCCGTGGAAGCCACGGCAGCACATCTCCAAGGAACTGGGTTCGCGCACAGTGGCGCGCAACTCCGCGATCTCCCCAACCTGCGCATGCGGCTGGCCGAGATGAGCGTCGCCACCGAGCAGTCCCGCGCGATGCTCGGACATACCCTGCGGGAGATGGCTGCGCCGGACGCCGCGACGCCCCTGTGGGTGCTCCGCACCCGCATGGCCGCTTTGCAGACCGCTTTGCAGGTCACCGATTTGGCGATGAAGGCCTGTGGTGGGGCGGCGTTCTCTCGCCACCTCAGCATCGAGCGCTGCTTCCGCGACGCCCGCGCCGGCTGGGTGATGGCGCCGACCGTGGACCACTTGGCCGACTTCTTGGGGAAGGCGATGACTGGACTCCCCTTGTTTTGAGCCGCATGGCTTGGCCATGAGCGCAGACATGGCATCATCCCACCAGGAGCGAGCGATGGAGAACTACACTTGGACGCTGCGCATCGGCGCCGCTGACCATGGCCAGGCGACGGTCTTTACCCGACAGCATCAATTCCGCGTCGGGGCGCCAGTGCACTTCGATCGGGCCTACGAGGCGGTATCGGCCCTCGAATACGCGCTGGGTGCGCTCGGCGCCGACGTGGTGAATGGGCTACAGATCCTGGCGCGTAAGCGTCGGGTGGCCGTCGATCAGATCGAAGCGGTGGTGGCCGGCGAACTCGATAATCCGCTGACCTATCTTGGCGTGGTGGGGGAGGCTGGTCACCCCGGTTTGGGGAAGGTCCGGGTTAAGGTCTACCTGGCCTCGTCTGAGGAAGAGGCGGCGATTCAGCGTCTCTGGCAGGAGATGCTGGCGACCTCTCCCCTCGTCCGCACCTTTCAGGCGGCGGTCCAACTCGAGCTTAGCCTGCAGATCGTTATGTAGGCCCTTATGGGCACCCGGAAGTAGAAGCAAACAGCCCGGCATCGTGTGAAGTCTGCGCAGAAGGAACGGAGGGGTATGATGGAACGGCCGATGTTAGTGGGTGCGGTGTTGTACGATCCCAAGGTGAGCGTGATCTGGGACATCATTCGCGACTTCTTCGAGGAGAATAGCTGCCCGATCGACACGGTGCTTTACACCAACTACGAGTTGATGGTTCGCGCCCTGGTGCAAGGGCATATCGACATCGCCTGGAATTCCCCGTTGGCGTGGCTCGATGCCGAACGCCAGCTCCAGGGCGCTTGCCGTGCTATCGCTATGCGCGACACCGACCGCGACCGGGTATCCCACATCATCACGAGGACACAGGGCGGCGTCATCACCATCGAAGACCTGCGCGGCAAGACGATCGCGGTTGGGGCCAAGGACTCACCACAGGCGACCTTGATCCCGCTGCGCTGGTTACAGCGTCACGGTCTGGAGCCTGGCCGTGACGTCCAGGTGCGGCGCTGCGACGTCCTGGTCGGCAAGCATGGCGATCACGTGGGGGGCGAACTGCAGGCCTTCCAATGCTTGGCCAAGGGGGAGGCCGATGCCAGTGCGCTGCTCGATCTGAATTGGCAACGTTGGATCCAGGATGGCACCATCGACTCCCAGGCTTACCGCATCCTGACCACCACCCCGCCATATGACCACTGTTGCTTCACGGTGCGCTCGGACTTTCCACAGGACCGCGAGCAACGCTTCGTCCGCGTCCTCTTTGCGATGCGCTACGACGACCCTAGGCATCGTGAAATGATGGACATGGAAGGCCTGAAAGCGTGGGTGCCAGGCCGCACCACCGGCTACACACTGCTCCATGAGGCCGTAACAACCCAGGGCTTCTTCGATGCGGGTTCCGACTGAGCCTTGAACGCCGTCGTTCACCAATGATGCTTCGTCCCCCTCTCCCTCCGGGAGAGGGGGGGGGTGAGGGCAGATAATGGTAGGGAGAATGCTTGGGGGTCCTATCCTGCCGTGGGCTGATTTAACAACTGCTTTACTCTGTTCTGCAGTGTGACAACGCGGTGGTATACCTGCTAACGAAGGAGCATCCGATGACACGCTACTTGTCGCTCGTTGTGGCCTGTGCGCTAACATTGATCCTCGCCGTTGTCGATTCGGCCGGTGCGCAGCCGAAACCCAAATGGGGACCGATCACGGTTGGCATCCTGTTGCTGAATAAGCCTTTCATCACCGAGTTCGCCGGCCCGCTCGACGTCTACCACCATGTCCCGGCGGAAAAGATTTCGGTCTTCATCGTGTCGGATACCGGCAAGGAGCTGGTCACATATGAGGGCATGCCGTTTCGCGCCAATTACACCATCGATACCGCCCCGAAGATCGATGTCCTGGTGGTGCCGAGCGGGGCGGGCAGCCTCGACGCCGACCTGAAAAACGAGCGCGTGATCGAGTGGCTCAAAAAGGCTGCCCGTGAGGCGAAGTTTATCACCTCGCACTGTCAGGGCGCGTTCTTGCTCGGCAAAGCCGGCTTGCTCGACAACAAGCAGGCCACAACCTTTCCCACTAATAACGAGGATTTGCAGAAACAGTATCCAGCTTGTCGGGTACAACCTGATCGGCGGATCGTGGTCGACGGCAACCTGATCACGTCGCCGGGAGGATTGGCCAGCTACGAAGCCTCACTATATGTCGTCGAGCAACTGTTCGGCAAGGAGCAGGCGTTAACCATCGCCTCGGCCCTGGTCTTTGGCCCCAGCAATCTCGAAGCCGCCAGCGCCGGCAAGTAAGGCCGTCGGGAAAGACGGCAGCGTGGCCTCGGGGGGGGGGGTCACTCAGCCCGTCCCTATGTCGGTCGCCAAGGCATCAATGACTATCTGCCGTCATCGCCTCACCACTCTGGCTCAGCTCATAATTGACGGCATACAGCTGGGCATAGACGCCCCGTCGCGCCAGGAGGTCGGCGTGCCTGCCGATTTCGACCACGCGGCCGTGATCCAATACGACGATCATGTCAGCATGGCGGATGGTGGAAAGGCGGTGGGCGATGACGATGGAGGTGCGACCCTCCAGAAGGCGTTTGAGCGCCTGCTGAATGAGCAGTTCCGTGTGGGTGTCGATGCTGGCAGTGGCCTCGTCCAGGATGAGGATGCGGGGGTCGCCGACGATGGCCCGGGCGAAGCTGATCAACTGCCGCTGGCCGACGCTCAGGTTGACGCCACGCTCGGCGAGCGGCGTGTCATACCCCTGTGGCAAAGCCATGATGAAGTCATGCGCCCCCACCGCCTTGGCCGCCGCGACCACTTCCGCATCGCTGGCGGTGACGTGGGCGTAGCGGATGTTTTCCCGAATGGTCCCCGAAAACAGGTACGGCTCCTGCAAGACCACGCTCATCTGACGCACCAGCGACTGGCGCTGGACCGCTCGGATATCATGGCCGTCGATGGTAATGCGGCCTCGGGTGACGTCGGCGAAGCGCAGGATCAAGCTGACCAGAGTGCTCTTACCGGCGCCAGTGGCGCCAACCAGGGCCACCGTTTCTCCCGGTCGGATGTGCAGGTGGATATCCTGCAGCACCTCAACGCCGGGGACATAATGGAAGGAGACGCCTTCGAAGCGGATCTCGCCCTGGATCGTCGGCATCTCCGGTGCATTGGGCGCATCCTCGACCTCAGGCTGGATGTCGAGCAACTCGAAGATGCGCACCCCTGCGGCCATGGCCCGTTGCAATTGGCTGTATTGCATGGTTAACTGCCGGATCGGTTCGAAGAAGCGCTGCACCCACAGGGCAAAGGCGATCAGCACGCCCCATTCGACTTGGCCCCGCTGCAGCAAGAAGCCGCCCATCAGGATGACGCCAAATCCCATGCCGATGCCGGTTAGGCCTTCGACGATAGGTTGCAGCGAGCCTGAGAAGCGGCTCGCCTCCAGGTTGGCGTCGAGGAGTTCCCCGTTCAGGCGGTTGAAGTGTGCGAGGTTCTCCCGCTGACGGTTCAGGCTTTGCACCACGCGCACGCCGGTGATGTTCTGATTGTATTCGCCGTTGACCATGGCGATGGCCCGCCGGATGCGCATGAACGAGTGCCGCGCGAAGCGTTGCCAGTATGCCAGGACCAATACCAGGGGCGGCATGATGCTCAAGCTGATCAGGGCGAGCTGCCAATCAGTGATCAGCATGGCGACGATGATCCCCGCCAGGCTGATGAGGTCCGCCAAAGTGGTGACGAACAGCTCGAACGTCTCCTGCAACTGCAGGACATCGCTTTGACTGCGCGACATGATCCTCCCCACGGAGGTGCGGTGGAAGAAGGACGGCGACAGCGTCTGCAAATGGTTGAAGAGCTGGGTGCGCAGGCTAAATAGCACACTTTGTCCCACTTTGGCCATGGACACGAGCTGAAGGTAATTGGCCCCGAAGTGCACCGCAGTGACGCCGAGAAAGGCCAGGCCGACGAGGTGCAAGCGCCAGAGCTCGCCGCTGTTGATCCCCCAATTGATCCCCACCATGATCACCAGCGGGAGGCTCACGTTAGCGGCTGTATACACCAACACGGCGAACAGGCTGATCAGCGCTTGCCGTTTATACGGCACCAGGTAGGTCAGCAAACGCCTGACCACGCGATTGTCATAGATCTTGCCGACGACCGCCTCATCGCTCAGCGTCCCAGCCGAGGGTGCATAGACGCTGCCGGCATGAGTGCCGCGCCAGCCATTCAGCATGCCTCCGCCGCCGCTTTGCATCTAACATGCGCCTCCGTTCTCACGAGTTGGGGCCATATCCAGCAGGACTTCATGCTGCGGCAAGAGCTGCCGCTCATAGATCTGCCGATACCTCCCGCGCCGGGCTATGAGATCGCGATGCGTGCCGCGTTCCACGATCCGGCCGTCCTCGAGCACCAGGATGAGGTCGGCCTGTCGCACCGTGCTCAAGCGGTGGGCGATGACGAACGTGGTGCGGCCGCGCATCACGGCGATCATCGCTTGGTGGATGCGCCGTTCCGTTTCGACGTCGACGCTGGAGGTGGAATCATCGAGGATCAGGATCGGCGGGTCGAGCAGGATCGTCCGGGCGATGGACAGACGCTGGCGCTGTCCTCCCGATAGCGTGACGCCGCGCTCGCCCACCCAGGTGTCATAGCCGTCGGGAAGCTGCATGATCTGGTCGTGGAGCTGGGCGATCGTGGCCGCCCTCACCACCTCTTCAAACGAAGCATCGACGGCCCCATAGGCGATGTTGTCGCGAATGGTGGCGCTGAAGAGGTAGACGTCCTGCTGTACGATGCCGACATTGCGGCGTAGCGATTGCAGCGTGAAATTCCGGATGTCCTGGCCATCGATGGTAATCCGCCCCGCCGTGACGTCGTAGAAGCGGGGTAAGAGATTGACCAGCGTGCTCTTGCCGCTGCCTGGGGCACCCAAGATGGCGACGATCTGACCAGGCGCAGCCGCCAGCGTCACATGCTTTAAGGCCGGCAGGCGGGCGTCATATGAGAAACAGACATCGTCGAAGCGGACGTACCCCTGGGCCCGGCCCATCTCCTTGGCGTCGGGCTTCTCCACCACCGGTGACCTGGCGTCTAACACCTCGAACAGGCGTTGCCCCGAGGAAATGGCCCGCGACAAGCTGTCGATCACGCGCGCCGCCTGGCGGATCGGGAAGGTGAGCTGGTTCATGTACAGGATGAACTGCGCCAAGCCCCCTGCCGTCAGAGAACCACGGATGACTTCCCAGCCGCCAAGCCACAGCACCAGGCCCAATGTACAGGTGAAGTAGAGGCTCATCCAGGCACCGTTCGTGCCCTGTAGGCGCTCCGACTGGAAATGGTGTTGGCGCAGCTCCTGGGCCTTGCGCTCGTACTTTTGCTGTTCGTAGGCCTCAGCAGCGAAAGCCTTCACCACGTGGATGCCGACCAGATTTTCCTGCAGAATCGTTACCGACTCGCCCATGAGCTCCTGCACCCGCAGCCACATGGCGCGTAATCTGCGCAGGACCACGGTCGACTGCAGGATCGACACCGGCACGAAGGCGAGGCTGAGGAGGGCCAGTTTCAAGTTCAGGAAGGCTAAAATGGCGGTAATGGCGGCGAGGCGGATCGCCACGTCCAGAGAGCGCACCAGGCCGAGATTGACGAAGCGCCGCACCTGCTCGATGTCGGCCGTGGCCTTGGACATCAGGTTGCCCGTATGCTCGCGGTCATGGAAGGCAAAGCTCAGATGCTGCAGCTTATCATAGAGCAACTGACGCAGATCGTAGGACACCTTCTGCGACAGCGAGTCGGAGGTGTACGTCCGCGCGAAGTCGGCGACGCCCCGCATCAGGCTGGCCCCGAGAAAAGCCAGCGCCATCAGCACCAGCGTTCCGACGTCGACCTCTAAGGGGATCACGCGTCCTTCGGCCGCGTCGATTCTGACCAATCGATCGATGGATTCGCCAAAGAGCCGCGGTACCAGGAGGGCAAAGCCTATAGCGGCGAAAAAGCTAAGGTAAGCGAGGATGAGGCGCAGGCGGTAGCGCCACGCCATCTTCAGGATTCTCAGAAGGATCGCCATCGCGTCGTTCAGATCCTCACGCGCAAGAGCCTCAGGGGGAACCATAGGTCATGAGCGCACTGTAGCGCGGACGCCGCCAGCGGTCAAGCGCCGGGTGTGCATCACTGGTTGCGACGCGGCCTCCGATCCGATTCCCTCGTCTAGCTATGCGTCACGATTTTGCCATACCTGCTCTAGGCCCGTCCCCCCTCCCGCAGGGAGAGGGGACGGGCGGCGGGGAGCGGGGGCGAGACGCGAGTTCTGGCACCACCACGCACCATGCGTACGCACACCCCCTCGCCTCCCTCGGTTGATTCTGCAGGCGCAAGGAAGTATCCTGGCAGCCGTTTCAACCCTATGCCTGGTAGAGACACGCACGGTCATAGCATCTCTACCCCGTCCACAAGCAACGTCAAGAAGGTGTGCATTTATACAACCGCCAGTCGCCAACAACGGAGGGCTGCCATGATCACCAACCCAGTCCCCTGGCCACACGGTGCACGGTGCGCCGTCGCCTTCACCTTCGACATGGACGCCGATAGCATCCTGCATCTGGCCCATCATGCCTCGGCCGATACGCGTGTGGCGGCGCTATCTATGCTACGTTATGGGCCGGAAGTCGCCGTACCACGCCTGGTGGACCTGTATGCGCGGTTCGGCATGCGCCAAACCTTCTTCCTGCCGGCTTGGTGTATGGAACGGTACCCGGCTGCGGTGGAGACCATCCTCAACGGCGGCCATGAGATCGCGCATCACCGCTACCTGCACGAGCATCCCAACGCCCTCGATCCCGACCAGGAATTGTCCTGGTTTCAGCGCGCCAGCGAGGTGATCGCCCGGATGACTGGACAACGGCCGCGTGGTTTCCGCGCGCCGTCGTATCGCTTCTCGCGCGCTACCCTGGACATCCTCATTCAGGAAGGCCTGACCTATGATGCCTCGCTGATGGGCGACGATGTCCCCTACCTGCTGGCGAACGATAGGGGCCAAGTGGTCGAGCTGCCAACGCACTATGCCATGGATGACTGGCCGCATTGTATGACGTCGCGCGACCTCGCGTACATGATGCCCCCCAAGTCCCCTTCGCAGGCGATGGAGGGATATCAGGCCGAATTCTCTGAGCTGAACGCCCGGTACGGCGATGACGATGCACACCTCTGGCAGGCGGGCATTCCGGCTCCTATCTATGGGCCAGCCGGAGGGTCGTATGGCGATGACTTTGCCTACATCGACGAGATGGTGTTGTGCAGCCGAGTGCTGGCTCTCGCCGCACTGAAGACCTGTGGCTGAGTCGAAAATCGCTGAGCCTGTGCTCGAGGCAAGCCGATGCGCGGCGCTCACATCCGGGTGCGCTTGCCTGTCGGAGTGTTTTCGAGTAGGATAGCGCCCTACAGTGGGACAATACGTGCGGCATTTCATCTCGGCAACCTAATGTCACAGGGAGGAAGCGCCATGCTGTACGAGGTCCGTACCTACACCCTGCGTCCTGGCGCCGTAGCCGAATTCGAAGACCGCTTTGCCAAGCGACTACCCATCCGGGAGAAACACTCCAAGCTGGGGGCTTTCTGGCACACGGAGGTAGGGCCGCTCAACCAAGTCATCCACGTCTGGCCCTACGAGAACCTGGAACACCGTATGCGCGTCCGCGAGGCGATGGCGAAAGACACCGAGCTGCAGCAAGTCCCCGGCGGCCGCGACCTCATCGTGGCGCAGGAGGCGGAGATCATGATTCCGGCGCCGTTTATGCACCCCCTGGGCAGCCGGAACTATGGCACGGGGAATATCTATGAGATGCGGATCTACACGCACGCCCCAGGCAATATCCCTGCCGTGCTGAAGGCGTGGGGCGAAGCCATTGAAGCGCGTGAGAAGTACTCACCGCTGGCGGCCTGCTGGACGAGCGAGCTCGGTGGGCTGAACAAGTTCGTGCACGTTTGGGTCTACCCCAACCTCAATGAACGGGCGCGCATCCGCGAGGAAGCTCGTAAAGCCGGGCACTGGCCGCCACCGTCCGGGGTGCGGCCGATCCGACAGGAGAACAAGATCCTGATCGCGGCACCCTTTTCTCCCGTGCAATAGTTTCGGCACACGATGATCCATCCCTCTACCTCGAGCCCACCCCTGCCCCATCATGGGGCAGGGGTGGGCTCTCCGGGACAGGCTCCCCGCGCCCTCTCCCCCAAAGAGAGGGTGAGGACGTTCTGAATCGGTTCGGCGCTTCGCCTTCCCTCACTCCAATCCTCTCCCGAAGGAAGAGGGAGCCTGAACCTGACGCCTATGCTGCCGCAGGGACAAGGAGCACAGCACTCACGTTAGGGAGATGTCGGAAAGAACCTCCCTCTTAGGTCCCTCTGCCTGGTGAGAAAAGAGCACGAGATCCCACCTAAAACCCAGACGGCGTGCACAGTTCGACGCGATTGCCGTCGGGGTCGCGGATGAACAGATAGCGCTGGCCATCGTGACGCACCCCAGAACGTTCGATAGCGATCCCCTTGTCTTGCAGGGCCTTCATGGCGGCGTCGAAATCTTCGACTTCGAAAGCATGGTGAATGTTTTCTGGGCGGCCAGGGGCCTCTTCGCTTTCGATCAAGTGCAGCATGACCCCACTGGGCAGTTGCAGCCAGGTGATGTTCGGGTTATCCACCATACTGGGAATTTGCTTGAAACCGAGCAACCCACAGTAGAACTCCACGCTGCGTCGCGCTTCCCGAACCATCGTCACGACGTGGTTGACGTGTTTAACTTGGATCTCCTTGGACTGTGCCGTCATCATCGCTCTCCTAATAGGATTGGGGTAGGGCAACCAAAGCAGCACCCACATGCTCCCAACAGGGGGGCATGCCTCTAACCCGCTGCCGACGCGGCCCCATCATACGCATGGGGTATCGTCCTGTCAATATAGCGCCTCCTGCCGTGTAGGGGGCGGCGCCTCACCCGGGGCTTCTTCAGCTCTCCTTCCGAGCGCATGCACACTCGGATAAGCCCCCTCCGCCAAGGGGAGCGCAACGGTCTGGCCGGTCAAAGGACTCTTGCATGTGAGGCGGTAGGGATACCGTGCAGGAGAAAGGGAGGATTGAGCTTGATAAGGGCTGGCAAGGGTTTGAAGGGTTGCCTGACCGACGACCTGACATCTACCCACGTTTTGGCTGGGACGCGCCGGCGATAAGGCCGATACGCGGTTTTGGTGTACCGGGCCGGTGGGCGACTCGTTATATTGCACAGAGGCCGATCGGGCTCAGTGCCGCCTGCGGGCACCTCGCGGAAGCTTGTCGCATGCGCGATGGTGAGCTTCGCTCTGAAGGACTGGCGCAGTGTGCAGATCGCTGGCGCTCGCAGCTGCTTCAGGCGGTCACGGTACGCCAGCGCAGGTGTGGGAGCAGCTGGAAGCCCGGGCCGAACTAGTGGAGCTCTCATCGGACCACCGGCTTAATGGCCACCGTGAGCCTCTAAACGCCATCGAAGACGAGGTGAGAGATGTTTAATATGAAACCCATCGGCTTCGTGAGAAGCCCTTACACGGAGAGCGCGCAGGTCCCCAAGGGCCTTGGCGCGCAACATGACGCCGAAGGCATCCTAGACATCCTGCCGGAGTTGGAGGAAGGCCTTACGGATATCGAAGGCTTTTCGCACCTGTTTGTCATCTGGGTCTTCGACCGCGTCGCAGGCTACGACCTCCTGGCGACGCCGCCGGCGGATTCCCGCCCGCACGGTGTGTTTGCGACGCGCGCCCCGCGGCGACCGAACCCCATCGGCCTTACCGTCGTAGAATTGCTCCGCCGGGAGGGGCCACGGCTGCATGTTCGCGGCATCGACATGCTGGACGGCACGCCAATCCTCGACATCAAACCGTATCTTTCCGGTGTGCCTCCAGAGCGGCTGAAGCGCGGATGGCTGGCGCAGGCAGAGGCCCGCAAAGCCGGTGAGCATGCTTAAATCCACCGGGGGCCGGCGTTAGTGACGCCCGAGCCCGCAGTGGGTGGAAACGCCGCACTCCAGCGACAGCGCTGCACAAACACGACGCTGCCGTGAGCGATCGGGGCAGGGGCACCGAGTTCATCATCGAGCCGCAGGCGCATGGTCCTGCCACCTCCTCCCGGCGAAGCAGGGGGTTGGGCGGGTTACCGCGTGTGCAACAGGGCTAATTTGCCCTGTGTCTGCCGGGCTTCCAGGCGACGGTGCGCCTCAGGCGCCCGCTCCCACGGATAGGTTTCGGTGATATAGGGATCGACCGCCCCGCTAGCTATGAGCGGCACGAGACTGGCCACGCCACGATTCCAGATATCGGGCTGTTGGTAGGCCGTAAAGACGCCGAAATGCGACCATTGCAGGCTTTTCGGTTGCAAATCGTCGCCTCCCAGCTGGGCCGGGCCGGAGGCGCGCCCGAAGCTGACGAGTCGTCCGAAGGGGCGTAAGGCTTTGACATCGTCCCGACAGGTGGCCGCGCCGACGCCGTCGATGATGACATCCACGCCACGTCCGCCCGTTAGGGTCCGCACGGCCTCCGCGAAATTGTTGCGCTGGTAATTGATCACGTGATCGGCCCCAAACCGTTTGGCGGTGGCGATTTTGTCATCGGTGCCCACTGTGCCGAGGACCGTCGCGCCGCAGCGTTTGGCGAGTTGTAAGAGCATGATGCCAACGCCACCAGCGGCGGCGTGCACGAGGATCGTTTCCCCCGGCTGCACCTTGGCAGCGGTATGCAGCAGATGCCAGGCGGTGAAGCCGGTCATGGGGAACGTGCCCCCGACTTCGTCGCTGATGCTGTCCGGCAGGGGGACCACCTGAGCTGCTGACACGACCAGCAAGTCGCCATAGCCCCCGCCTTGGCAAATGGTGGCCACGCGCTGTCCCACCTGTAAATGTGTGACGCCAGGCCCCACCGATTCGACCACACCAGCGGCCTCAATGCCGGTGACCACCGGTTCCGGCACTCGGCTGCCCTCGTTTCGACCATACCGTCGGACGCCGACATCGCGGAAATTGACCCCGCTCACCGACACGCGGATGCGCACCTGTCCGGGTCCTACGACGGGATCCGGAACTTCCATCACCTGCAAGACGTCTGGCTCTCCTGTCTGCGTAAAGGCAACAGCCCGCATGGATTGCTCCTCCTCAAGATATGTCACGGGATCAAATCATCCTGTACGGTGTAGACGGCGACGCCGAACCCTGTTATGACATACCCTCATCCTTGTCGGCCTCATCGAGGGCGGGAAGCCGATAGCGATCGGCGGGATCATCCCAGCCCTTGAAGTTAGGCTTGCGCTTTTCCGCGAAGGCGCGCCGCGATTCCATCAGATCGTCCTTGGCTCCATGCTCATGCAGCTTGGCAGCGAGGCGTTGTAGGTTGGGTGCCACGCGCGGCCGCATCTGACGCATCATGTAGACAGTGTTGACACGTGATGCCGGGGGCAGCGTCAGCAAGTGCTCGGCCATGTCAAAGGCCGTGGGTAAAAGCTCGTCGAGGGCGACGAGGCGGTTGAGGAACCCCACCTCGTAGAGGCGCTCGGCCGTGAAACGAAACCCCAGGGCCATCTCGGTGGCGATGGGATGGGGAAGTCCCGCCAGGAAGCCGTGTTGATAGCCCCCGAGGAGCCAGCGCTTAGCCTCGGAGACCTCGAAGATGGCGCCGCGCACGGCGACGCGTAGATCGGTGCGCTCGACCAGCATGAAGCCACCGCCCATGGCGTAGCCATTGATGGCACCGATCACGGGTTTTTGGAGTGTGCCATCCATGAAAGGATCGGCGACGGCCTGTTGCCCTCTGCCCGGCGTGCCGCGCTGGATCGATTCCTTCATATCTTCGCCGGCGCAGAAGGCGCGCCCAGTCCCAGTGAACACGGCCACCTCTAGCTGATCGCTGTCTCGAAATTCACACCAAGCCTCGGCCAGGGCGGCGCGCAGCTCTTGGCCGAGGGCGTTGAGGCGCTCTGGCCGGTTCATACGGATCACCATGACCTGACCATGGCGCTCGGTTTCGACGATGGCCATATTATCCCCCCTCGTTGTCTACAGCAAGTGGTCCCTTCCCGTTCGGTCCGACCCGCGCAAAGTTTCTGCCGGCTTCGGCAAAGGACCAGCAGTTGATCATCATCGTCGATCCTCGTTGCAGCTAAGCCGACGATGAACTGCGTGGTGTCTCGCCGGTGTCTATACGTCTCCATCCCTATCGGTAATCTGGGAAATCATGGGTGTCCTAGCGTGTGATGCCAGCACGGCATTATGCCCGATGTAAGGGACACGCTCAACCATGTCGAATGCATTACGAGGGTTGGAGGTCGAATGCCATGTGCGCTCGGAGATGAGTCGTCGTGGTTAGGGCGGAGCAGTCCAGCGATAATCTGGCGTGGCTGTACTCGATGAGGTCTTGGCGGGAGCCATGTAAAGGCTTTCGAACACGGCAGTACCCATCGTTGCCTTGCCCTAAGGAGTGTGCAGGGAGGTTAGCCCAGCCCTTTCTGAGACACATAATGGAGCAGCGCCAACCGATTCTGGACTTGCAGTTTTTTGTAGATATGGTGGATATGGATCTTGACGGTGCCTTGGCTAATGGCCAATTTGTCGGCAATATCTCGGTTGTTCAAGCCACGGACTACCCAGCCGACGATCTCGCGCTCACGCGGGGTGAGATGCTTGGCGAGTTCTTGCTCTCCCGCTTCCCGCTGCAACAGCTTATCGATAGCACTGCTGATGGAACGTCGTTCAACCCAGCGCTCGCCGGCGTGTACCTTGCGAATGCATGGCACCAACAACTGGTCTGCCATCTCTTTGAGCACGACCCCGTGTACGCCGTGGCGGAAGGCCTGCAATGCCTCGTCGACATCGAGTGCAGTCGTCAATAGCACAATCCGCACGGGGAACGATTCTTTGGCCAGATCCCGCAGCACCGACCAGCCATCTTTGCCTGGCAAGCGGAAATCGAGGATTAAGATATCTGGACCATGCTGGCGTACAGCCTGCAGCGTCTGCTCGCCGTCGCGACAGCAGGCCACGATGTGGCAGTCGTGTTCCCGCTCGAGAATATACTGCAAGCCTGCAAGGATGAGCGGATGGGAATCGGCCAACACAATTCGGATGGGCATGATCGTCTCCGGGTCGAGTGAGCCATACCAATGTGTCTCACGATGATCTTGGGGACTTCACTGGGGAAAGTGTTCTCCCGCCGTCAATGCTTTTCGGCAGGTCAACCGTCAGACTTAACCACCAATAGGGCTCCGTGCGACAATAGTTTGCCCGCATCCTTCAGTGGTGGTCAGGAAATGTTGCCGGGGCAACGACCCTGCTTGGGGAGCGTACCTTCCATGGTATCGACCAGGAGTCTCACACTATCGAACGGCTCAAGTTAGCCCACTTCGTGGTGGCGATCGGCTTGGCGATGCGATAATGATGCTGCCGTACCAAGCGCTAGCTGAGTATAATGGCGGTGAGGGCGCCTCTCGATGGAGGCTGTCTTTCGCAAGTGAACAGAATCCCATGCTCTTAGGTACTCCGTTGTCAATCACAGCTATGTTCTGGCTGACAGGGGGCCATCATGAGGTTTGGACTTTTCCAATCGGTGCAGCTACCGGAGCCTGATGCCCAGGTGAAATACTACAAGGAAGCGCTGGAGCAGGTGCTTTGGGCCGAGCAGCTCGGCTTCCATTCGGTGTGGTTCACGGAGCACCACTTCTCGCGCCATGGCATCGTGCCGGCCAGCTTGACCGTGCTGGCGTATCTCGCGGGTTTGACTCGTCGTATTCGCTTGGCCACCGCGGTGGCCGTTCTGCCCTTCCATAACCCGATCCAACTTGCCGAGCAAGCGGCGACCGTGGACTTGCTCAGCGACGGCCGTTTGGATCTTGGGGTCGGACGCGGCTACCAATGGGGGGAGTTCCACAAGTTCAACGTCCCCATGGATGAAGCGACCCGACGCTTTGAAGAGGCGATGGAAGTGATCACCAAGGCTTGGACGGCGACTGAGCCGTTTGACCATCGGGGAGAATTCTGGAGCTTCAACGACATGACCCTGCACCCCAAGCCGGTGCAGACCCCACATCCGCCGCTGTGGGTGGCCGCGTCCAGTCCGACCAGCATGGATCGGGTCGCTCGCCACAATTGGAACCTGTTGATCGGCCAAGGGGAAAGTTTCCAGCAAGTGGCGGCCCAGGTGGAGTACTTCCGCCAGGCGGTTGAACAGGCGGGCTTCAGCTATAGCCCACAGCGGGTCATTGCTGCCCGGGCCATGTATACCGCACGCAGCCAGGAACAGGCCCGCAGGGATACCGAGGCCCCCTTTATGTGGTTTAAACGGACGGGCCAGGAGGTGAGTTCGCCCCCAGACCACCGGGTGGAGCTGTTGCCCGAGGATTTTAAGGAATATCGCCGACGGTATGCCCGCGGTGTGTACGCGGATTATGAGACCATGTGGGAGAACGTGGCCATCTTCGGCACGCCCGAAGTGGTGGCGGAACGCATCGAGGGGCTACGCCAATCAGGGGTCGAGAACCTGATCTTTTTCGTCAACTATGGCGGCATCGAACATCGCAAGGTCTTGGACTCGCTGGAGCTATTCGCCGCCAAAGTGATGCCGTCGTTCAAGGACTAACCGGTCGGATCGCGAGGTGATGGTACCATCACCTCGCCCTCATCTTCCCCTCCTTTCAGCCGGCGTAATTGTCCACCGGGCGCTTCATCTCGAAAATGTCATGGACATGGGTATACAGCTCGCCGGCCAGACGACCCACGGGGTGGAGCTTGTACATATCGATGCGGCCGGTCTTGGAATTGTAGAGGTCGTCGCGGATATGAAAATAGACGATCTCGCCCAGGACCAGGCTGTGCGGCCCGCGCCCGACGGGGAGAATCTGCACGACCCGACATTCCAGGTTAATGGGAGCTTCCGCCACCCGTGGCGCCTTGACCTTGACGCTCGGGGCAGCCGTCAACCCCGTCAGGGCGAATTCGTCGACTTCCGGGGGATATTCGCCGGAGGTGAGGTTCATCTGCTCGGCCAGCGCATCGTCTACCAGGTTGACCACGAAATCCCCTGTATATTCGATATTGCGCACCGTATCCTTCTTGTTCCCCGCGCGTCGCCCCGAGGAGAAGGCCAAGGTCGGAGGATCATTGCACACGGCCATGAAAAAGCTGAACGGCGCCAAGTTGGGAATGCTGTCTTCACTGAGGCTCGATACGCAAGCAATGGGACGAGGCACTACACAACCGATGAGCAGCTTGTAGATCGCTTGCGGCGCCGCACTCTGCGGGTCGATTTGCATGTCGTCGTCTCCTTTCCGCGAGCAGGATGTTCGGCAGGGCTTCAAGATACGGTTCTTTCAGAAATATCCTGTGATCTCCATGAAATGCTCAAGTTTGACCAAGACTTTAACAGGCCAGCTTAATGCTGGCGAGGTATTTCCGAGAACACAGGCATATGCCCCGATGCGCGAGCGTATGATACCCCAAATGCGTGTGAAAGGCGACGGAGCAACGGTTCAAGCGTGCACCATGCGGCGCGTTGCGCAGTGGCAGACAACGGTTTAGGGGATGCTTCGCTCACCGCGCAGCGGTAGGGAGAAGGGGTGATTGACGCCGTGGCGGCGCGCCAGTCCACCTCATGTTAGCAGACGACCTCTGCCGCCTCGTGGTCTTCGTGCTCAGCCGTCAGGCACGCCTCGCAGAGCAACACGTCGCGCTGCTGCGCGTCGGAGCAGTCGAGACAAAGCCAGTTGACTAACGACCTGCGCCGCTGACCCTTGCACGGTGGGCAATACCGGTAGCGCGGCTTATTCCTGGACACGACCCGTAGGTATGCCACTCCCACCTCCGGGGTGACGATCTCCTCGAGAGTGAGCCGATGCTCAATGCAACCGCCGAAGTCGTAAACGTATTTCATGTCATCCCCAGGTGACAACCCGATCCCGGCAACGTACTGGTCTGCCGCGCTGCCTTCGCCGAAGGGATCGACGTCGCCGAGATCGACCTCGCGGAATCGGCGCCCCCCGTCGCACCAGCTTCCAGAAGCCTCCCAGGTGGTCGGACGCATCATGGTGAAAGGTCTCGCGCAGCACGGCATCGAAGTCGGCCAGCGTTTGTCCGCCCTAGTTGCATGGATGTCGTCTCAGATCCAGGCAGGTCGCTTTTCCCCCCTCGAGTACGTTAAAACTCGTCAGAGGCGAAAGGGTAGTACACAACGTGGGCGAGGTGATAGAATGGGTGGCCAGCAACCCATGGGTATACTCTAGAGAAAGCGAGGCTGAGGATGCTGACTCCCCAAGACATCAAGGCAACTGTGAGTCGCTACTGGAGTGGACGTGCGGCGGGATTCGATGCGGGGCCGAGCCATGGCGTGCTCAATGCGACGCAACATCAAGCCTGGCTTGCACTCCTGCGCGAGGTCGCCGGCCCTCCCCCGCTGAGAGTGCTTGACGTGGGATGTGGGACCGGGTTTCTCGCCTTGCGCATGGCTGAACTGGGCCACACGTCCGTTGGCATCGATCTCGCTCATGAGATGCTGGCGATTGCCCAGCGCAAGGCAGCGGATTCCGGGTTGTCGGCGACATTCCGGCGCGGCGATGCGGAAGCGCCTCCGCCAGACGGCGCTCCGTACGATGTTGTTATGGAACGCCACGTCATCTGGACCCTTCCGCAACCCAGAGGGGCGCTGCGAGCCTGGCAAGCGTTACTCAGACCTGGGGGGCTGTTGATCCTGATCGAAGGGATTTTCGAGATGTCCGACCGGACGACCTATCCGGATCTGGCCGCCCAGCTGCCGCTCTACGGAGGACGCCCAGGGGAAGAGTTGGCCGCCTTGTTGGCCGAGGAGGGGTTCGTACAGACGACCGTCAGACCTTTGATGGTAGCTGACCTGTGGCTGGAAACGCCAACCCGTCCCCGCTTCATGGTCACTGGCCGGCGGCCGCTTTCTGCGCAGCACGACGAGTGAGCACACGCTCGCGGCCTCCTGCCGGCGGACACTGGGCTTCGTTTTCCCGACGTATAGTGTCCGCACAACGGCGCCGCCTAAGGCTGCCGACCCGATACGTCTCTGTGCTGCTTGCCAGGCCCTTCCAAGCGCGACCACCTCCGTTGCAGTCGCTAAGCTCGAGGATTGCACCGGCAACCCAGTGTGCATCAGTGCTCATCGCACCTGCAATGTGTGTCAGTGCATAATATCCCCTATGCGAGGTAGTGTTTCGCTCCAGGTGGTGATAGTCACGCACAGCGATAATATCTAATGGTTACCTGTCAGCGAGTGAGAACAGTGACGAGATCTTCTTACCCTCATCGCGCAAAATCGAGCGCCGTTAGTCAGGAAGAGGATCTCACCCTGATGTGCTATGAGGACATCTCCACCTAGACCCCAAATCGAACCACAGGACATTGCCACACAGTGACGGACGACGACCCCTGTTTCCTTCCCCCCCCCCGACGTGGGGGAAGGTGAGGATGGGGGAGCTTCCGCTCTGCTAGCGAAATTGCGGCATGACCTGCTTGGCAATGTTCTCCATCAACGCAGTAAGCTTCGGAACATCTCCTGAATTTAACGCCAGCACGATGTGTTGCACACCAGCGCTTTCGTAGGCCCGAATGCCGGCCATCATCTCCTCGATATCGTTGCCGGGGAGGCGGCTGCGACCCTGGGCGCGCTGACTCGACGGTTTGCCGTGGACCTCCACTTCCACCCGTATGGACATCGCTAGGGAGTTCGGATCGCGTCCGGCGGCGCTGGCCATTTTCCGTACTTCCTCACGGCCGACATTGAACTGTTCCGGGGTGAGGCCAGAGGGATGCCAGCCATCTCCCATGGTGGCGGCTCGTTTCATGGCACCTGGGCTGGACCCGCCGATCCACAGGGGGATGTGGGGTTTTTGCACGGGTTTGGGGGCGAATTTGAGGTCGGAGAAGTGCCAGCGGGAGCTGCGGTAGCTGGGGTCGGGGTTGGTCCACAACTCCTTCATGATGGCGATGCACTCATTGGTAAGCGCGCCGCGTTGGCGCATGGAGACACCCAAGGCCTCAAACTCCTCGGTCATCGCCCCCACACCAACCCCCAGCAGCACCCGACCGCCGGACATGTGGTCGAGGGTGGCGGTGTACTTGGCCAATTCGACCGGGTTGTGGTAGGGCAGCACCAGCACGGAGGTGCCCAACCCGACTCGAGTCGTGGTGGCTGTCAGGTGGGACAGCGTGGCCAAGGGATGATAGTACGGTTTATCGTCGAGCCGCTCCCGGATGTAGCCTGTGTTAAACAGGTGATCCATGACCCAGATGGAATCGTAGCCGAGATCTTCGGCCAATGGCCCCATGGCCAGGACTTGTCGCACATCCTCGACGCCCCAATTATTGGGAATGGTCACACCGAATTTCATACCTTCCTCCCAGACCTCATCGTTACATGCCCTCAGGAAATCGTCGCTCGCATCGGTGGTACACTGGCCTGAACGTGCACTCCAGGCTTCACATGGCCACAGCAGCAGGCACCGAGGCGTGTCATCGATAATAACGCTGGTGCAACTCGATCGCACGGCACATGCACCATATGATCGCGGCGCTCTGCGGATGGCCTTCTGCAGCGGTCGTATCGTACCACTTCGTCGGGGCAGAAGCCACGGCTGGAGCTCGTTGGGCCTCATCCGCTCAGGGCACTGGACATGGGCTAAGGGATGGGCTTTGTCATGGCCGCAGCGTGCACAGTCTAGGGGTGCAAAGCCCGGGCTTTGCAATGCCCTCGGCGCGGGTCTTCGCCGACGTCGATGCGCCGGAGTACGTCGGCGATCTGCGGCCGGCTCGCCGCTTCATCCGTGAATGACCAGAAGCGCAGAAGCGTGGGAGCCACCTCGTTGCCGGCGCCGGCGAGAATGACTGCAAGTGTGTTGGCGATCGCCTTCTTCACCTTGTCGAGGGCATCAGACGGCACATCGTCGAGCGTCTTGCTGTGGATGAACTCTGCGAGCGCCTCGGTCAGTTCTATCATGGTAGCTCCGCTCCCCCTAGCGAAACTTGGGCATCACGTCGCGCGCGAACAGCTCCATGGAGCGCATGACGTCGGCGTGCTTCATCTTGCCGTATGACATGCTGGCCCCGAAATACTGCACTTGATGCTCCTCCTGGAGCCAGCGGAGGCGCTGCACCAATTGCTCCGGCGTGCCAAAATAGGCGGTGGTCTGCAACTCCTCCTCGTAGCTCGGCACCGCCACCGTCCGGGTGCGCCGCCAATGGTCGAGGTCCATGTAGATTTCGCTGCCGCCGGTGAGCGTCCTGCGTAGGCTATTCAGATCCCGTACCCACGTCACGCTGCTGCGGGGGACCTCAACGGCCTGCTTAGCATCCTCGGCCACGAATACGTGCCGGAAGAAAGGCATATCCTCGACTAGGGGGCGTTTGCCCGTCCGGGCGCACTCTTCGAAATAGAGCGCGCGGATGCCTAACACGTCTTCGTCGGGGGTGTTGGCGCTGGTCAGGATGGGCAGATCCCGAGACACTGCCACCCTGACGCTGTCAGGGGTGCGGGAGACGGCCAGGTACATGGGGGGGTGGGGGCGCTGCACTGGCACCGGAGCGATAGTCATGTCGTCGACGCTGTAATATTGGCCGTGGTAGGTGAACCCCGGGGTGCGCCAGAGGCCCAGGATGATGTCGACGATCTCCTGAAAGCGCTGCGTGCGGGAGTCGTACTCCACCTTAAAGTTGTTGTACTCGTAGACTACTTGGCCGCGACCCACGCCGAAGTCGAGACGTCCTTGGCTGAGCACGTCCAGCATCGCGGTCTCTTCGGCCATGAAGACCGGGTGGTGGAAGGTCAGCACGCTGACCCCCGTGCCGATGCGGATGGTCTTTGTGCGCGCGGCTACATATGTCGCGAAGGGGATGGCGGAGGGCACGATGCCGAAGCGTGTGAAGTGGTGCTCCGCCAGCCAGACCGCGTCGAACCCCAGTTCCTCGGCATATTGAATCTGTTCCACCGCCTCATGGTAGATGCGGCTTTGGTGAGACGTCTCCGCTTCTGGCCATGAGGGGAGAATGAACAAGCCAAATTTCATGAGCTCCAATCCTCCTTGTGCAGTAGTGTCGTCCCTTCTGTTGTCGGTTCCAAACCGATCTTGGAGTTGGACGTTGTGGTATACTCCGCCTCGATCATCAGGCTGCGAGGGAACGGACGATGAGCGACCGTGTCCGGCGGCATCGTGCCATACGCAGTGTCACGATGCAATCTTTTCCATCGCTCACCCTCCGGTGGGGCTGACAAGGGGACGGATCGCCCTAACACAGACCTATATCATTCCCCTCCCCCTTGCTGGGTTGACTGAGGGAGGTATGGCGGCCTTTAGTCACCTTCCCCCCGGCATCCGAACCCTCCCCCAATGAGCCCTTGCTGGGGGAGGGTCAGAGTGAGGGTGCGGTGGGGGTGGGAAGGCGTCTGGAAGAAGCGCCTGACAGACGGATGTCCCTAGCATGCTAGCAACCATGTAGTGACAGTGAAGGAGGGAATATGCCGGATAGAATGCTGGCTGAACGAGATAGCTCAATCGGCTGGATGATTTTCGATCACCCCGAGCGGCGCAATGCCGTCACCCAAGCCATGTGGTTGCAGATCGGTGAGATCCTGGAAGACTTTGCCAAGGATGAGACCATTCGGGTGGTGGTATTGAAGGGGGCCGGCGACAAAGCCTTTGTGTCTGGTGCGGATATCTCACAATTCGGCCAGCAGCGCCGCAATGCCGCCGAGGTGGCGGCCTCCAACCGCCTGACCGACGCAGCACGCCAAGCTTTGGCGACCTTCCCGAAACCGACCATCGCCATGATCCAGGGATATTGCCTGGGTGGCGGACTGGCCATCGCCCTGATGTGCGACCTGCGTTTTGCCTCCGAAGACTCGACCTTTGGCATCCCCGCCGCCCGCCTCGGCGTCGGCTATGGGGCGGCAAGCGTCGGGATGTTGCAGGCCCTCGTCGGACCGGCGTATACGCGCGAGATCCTGTTCACCGGCCGCCGCTTCAGCGGGGAGGAAGCCCTACGCATGGGACTGATCAATCGCTTGCTGCCGCGTCCGGAGCTGGCCGCTTATGTGCAGGACTATGCGACCATGATCGGCGCCAACGCCCCGCTTACCCTCCGGGCCGCCAAACTCGCCAGTATGGAACTGCTCAAACCAGAGGCCGAGCGCGATCTCGTTGCGGTTCAGCGCGCCGTCGAGGCCTGTTTCGACAGCGCCGACTACCAGGAGGGCCGCACGGCGTTCCTGGAGAAACGACCGCCGATCTTCACTGGGCGCTGAGGCTCGAACAGGGGAGTTGTCGAGTGCATCCGCTGAACTACAGGCTTCAGCCGTGGATGTATACTGTGGGGTGGCAAGCGATCAGGAATGCGCGCTGAAGGTCGGAATGGAGAAAGCTGCTTGCCATTAAGCAGTAGTGTCAAGGATTTTACGCAGCCTCATCGGTTTGCTTTCGAAACAGGCCCTGGGGCTGCATAAACCCCATCGAAGACGGCGAGGATGGGCCAGGCCGACTCGGCGTCGGCCTAGCGTAACCATTCGACCGCCAGGATGGTCTTGGTGCGAAACATCTCGCCTTCGGGATGCTGGCTCTGCCGACGGTACCATCGGGCCGCATAGCGACGCTCCCGCTCGTGGAGAGCGTCCCCCAACCGGCGCTATGGGGAGACAACATGGTCCATCGCTGCCGGCGGACCATGCCTTAGATCACGCCTTCGTCCGCCAGCGCCTTGATCTCTTGCGTCGACATTCCTAACAGCTCACCATAGACGTACTCGTTGTCCTCGCCATAGCAGGGGGCGCCACGATCGAGGCGGCCGCCGATATAGCCCGGGCTCTCGCTCAGCTTGACCGCCACCTCCGCCACCGGCCAGCGGCCGATCTTGGTGCCTGTGACCTCCGTCAGCCATTCCAGCGCCGCCAGCTGGGGGTCGTGGTCGCAACGGTCTCCGGCTGTCTGGCATACACCAGCGGGCACGCCGGCCACCTGCAGGCGATACATGGCGTCGTAGTCGTTCTGACTCTGCGTCCACTGTGCCACCAGGGCGTCGAGGGTATCCTGGTGCTTGAGGCGCGCCGCGAGGTCGACGAAGCGCGGATCCGCAGCCCACTCGGGGTGTCCAGCCACTGCGGTCAGAGCGCGCCATTCCGCCTCAGTAAAGCAGGCGATGGCTAGCCAGCGATCTTCGCCGCGGCAGGGATAGATGCCATGGGGCGCCGCCGGTTTATATGGCGAGCGGTTGCCGTAGCGCGTCCACACCCGGCCATTGGCCGACCAGTCGAGCAGCGTAGTGCCGCTGATGAACAGGCCAACCTCGCACTGCGAGGCATCGATCCACTGGCCTTCGCCGGTGCGGGCGCGATGGAACAGAGCGCTAAGCATGGCCAGGGCGAAGCTGTACGCTCCCATCCAGTCCAAGTAGGAGTAGCCCCAGCCGGCCGGCATGGCCGGCTCGGGGAGCCCGGACATCTCCGACAGGCCTGAGAAGGAGTTGGCGATGGGACCAACGGTGCGGAAGCGGCCATAGCGGCCCTGCGCCCCCATGCCCGACTGCTGAGCGTAGATGATGTCGGGTTTGATCGAGCGCAGGACGTCGTAGCCCAGGCCCCAGCTGTCCAAGACCCCCGGCGAAAACCCCTCCGCCACGATGTCCGACATGGCCACCAGCCGCTTGGCGATCTCTAAGCCTTTGGGGTGTTTAACGTTGAGCGAGATCCCCCGCTTGCCCGGATTCTTGTTGTTGAATTGCCCCCCCATATCGGGGTCGGTGACGCCCGGAAGAGGGGCCGTGGCTCGCTCGCGGGCGGCCCGACCCCCGACAGGTGCCATGGCGGCCATGCGCGTGTCCGGGTGGCTCTTGAGCTCGACTTTGATGCTCTCGGCGCCGAAGGCCGTCAGAAAGCGCGTGCCGCCGGCGGAGGCCAGGAACCAGGTGAAGTCAAGGATGCGGATGCCATGTAAGGGGAACGGTTTGCCGCGGGGCGACAGTGGCTCGCCCACAGGTTCCCGCGCCGTCGCATCGATCACCGGGTAGCGACGGTCTGCCGGCCTGAACAAGGCCTCGGCGTCCTCGTTGAGCAGTGGCGCCCGGCGGCCGACCGACCATGCGGTGCGGGTGGCGAGCCATTTGCTGGTGGCGTAGCAGAACGACCGCCCCAATTCGGGGTGGGGCACGTCAGCCACACTGTGACGAGCCTGCCAATGCGGGTCGAGGGCGTTCTCGTGCGGCTTGCGTAGTGGCGCCCACAACATCCCCACTTCCTGAGCCTCGCGCCACGGCACATTGGCGTAGGTGAAGGCACGCACGAAGCGCTGCACGGCCTCCATGGGGTGGTAACCTTGTGCCTTCTCCGGTGCCGTGCCGGGCACGAAGCGGCTACCATGCGGCACGTCGCCCGCCTCGGCGGAGAGCGCGGTCTCCATGCCGTAGCGCTTCAGCAGGTCGATGAGTCGATTGACATCCCCGGGGCGCGTGCCCAGATTGGCCATCACCCAGCGCCCGTCCTTGGTGTGGGCGATGGACGGAAACGGCGACACGGTTTCGCGGGCATGGCGGCAGGTCTGGCGCAACACGAGAACGCGGCGCATCACCCACGACATGAGGTCGACCTCGGTGCATTTCGCCACCGCCTCGTGGATGGCGCATGACAGCTTCTGGCCCTTCCCGGTCCGCCAGCGATACAGCAGCGCAGCGATGATCGCCATGGTGAGCTGCTCCCCCGCGACGTGGTAGGCATGCCACATCTGCGGGGCGATGGGCGGCAGATCATATTGCCCGTCGGGGGCTGGGTCGTAGCCGCAATTCATCACTACACCCCCGAGTGCCAGGTGCACTAGGTCTGAGGCCTTGAAGTCGGCCCAGGGGCCGTGGTCGCCGAAGGGCGACATGCGTGCCACGATCAGGGTGGGAAACTGCTGCAAGAGCGTGTCGGCGCCCAGGTCTAGGGCGTCGAGTTCGCCCCTCGGCGTCGACTCCAGCAACACGTCGGCCGTGGCTACCAGGGTACGGAAGCGGTCACGATCCTCTGGCTGACGCAGGTCGAGGACGATCGAGCGCTTACCGCGGTTGTACTGCCAGAAGAACAGTGAGCGCTCGGGATCTTCGCGGTCTTCGTAGAAGGGACCGATGCCGCGTGTGGGGCTGCCACCCGGCGGCTCTACCTTGATGACATCAGCGCCCAATCCGGCCAACGCCAACCCACAATACTCCGCCTGTTCGTCGGCCAGCTCGATGACACGGATGCCCGTAAGCGGCCCCAAGGTGTGTTCGCTCTGGGTTTGAACCGAACGCTCGTCCTGTGCTGCCATGGTGACCCTCCAATGTGTGCCAGGCACAACGGTAACGCTGTCGTACAATCGCGTGAGAACGCCAGGCGGGGGTGAGCGGTAACCTGTCACAGACCACTACCCGTGTTCAGATGCGTGCGCATTGTACCGGAATTTTTGACGATGTCTACCCGCAGGGGGGTAGCTCTTACTCCGGGCTCAGTGGCACTCGATCGAACTGAAGAACAGTGGCGCACCGTGAGCATAGATGGTCGCACTTCCGTTCCCACCAGTGCGAAAGGTGATTACCCCCCCTGACTCTCCCCCATCGAAAAGCTCGCTAGGGGAGGTAAATTGCTCCTCCCCCCATCCCAACCTTCCCCCACGTCGGGGGGAAGGAGGCTGGAAGCCGCCATACCTCTCCCAGTCAGCCCGCCAGGGGGGAAGGGGACTTGCCGTCGTCTACCTCCCCCAGTCAGCCATCGACGGGGGAGGGGAGGTGCGACTGACACTGTAGACCAAACTCCTCTGGACAGATCAAACAGAATCCACTCAGCACGAGGCATTGACAATCAAGGCAGAGTATTCTACCGTAACGCGCGCTTCTACGGATGATATCACGGGGTCGAGCTTCCCTCACCCCGGCCCTCTCCCCAGTGGAGAGGGAGCGCACAGCAAAGGAGCTTCTGTCATGCCGACGACGGGTAAACCACCGACGCTGGTGGTCTTGCAGCTCACCGGCGGCAACGATGCCTTGAACACAATTCTTCCCTACGGCGACCCGCGCTACTATGACCAGCGCCCGACCGTCCGCATCCCTGAGGATCAGGTCCTGCCCATCGACGATCGCTACGGCTTCCACCCCAGCATAGCCGCGCTCAAGCCGTTCTGGGATCAGGGTAAGACGGCCATCATCAACGGCATCGGTTATCCCCAGCCGGACTATTCGTATTTCCGCTCGATGGATATCTGGTCCACCGCCCAGCCCGAGAGTGTTGCGACCGACGGCAGGCTCGGCAAACTGGTGCACGACCTGGATCCCAAGGCCGACAACGTCCTGACCGCTGTAAGCTTCGGCCGGGGGCTGCCGGGCGCGCTGTCGCTCGCCAGTGTGCCGGTGCCCTCGGTGACGGGATTAGACTCATACGGGCTGCTGACCAACTCGTCGAGCGTGGCGCCCGGTCGGCTCTACGATGTCGAGGACTCTCGACACCGGAGATAGATCTATGAGCGAATCGACAGCGTTTTAATACAGAGCGAGAAGGAATCACATCCATGAACGGAGCCGAAAGTCTGGTACGCACTTTGGTCGATGGCGGGGTGAACGTCTGCTTTACCAACCCCGGCACGTCCGAAATGCACTTCGTGGCGGCGCTCGACAAGGTGGAGGGCATGCGCTGTGTGCTGGCGCTCTTTGAAGGCGTGGTAACCGGTGCGGCAGATGGCTACTGGCGCATGCGCGAAAGCCCAGCGGCGACGCTGCTGCATTTGGGGCCAGGGCTGGGCAATGGACTGGCCAATCTGCATAACGCCAAGAAAGCCAGCTCGGGGATCGTCAATATCGTGGGAGAGCACGCGTCTTATCATATCAAGTACGACGCGCCGCTCACCGCCGATATCGAAGGCATCGCACGTCCAGTCTCGCACTGGGTCAAGACCTCAGCCGACGCCAAGGCCGTGGCGGCTGATGGGGCCGAGGCCATCGCCGTAGCCTCGACGCTGCCTGGGCACATCGCCACCCTGATCCTCCCCGGCGATACAGCCTGGAATGAGGGGAGTGGCCCAGCCAAGGTGCCGGCGATTCCTGGACGGCCCACCGTGACGGAGGAGGCGATCAAACAGGCCGCACAGGTGCTGGCGCAAGGCCCAGGGACGATGCTCCTGCTCGGCGGCCAGGCCCTGCGCGAGCGCGGCTTGGCGCTGGCCGGTGCCATCGCCCATAAAACCGGCGCCCGTATTCTAGCGCAGGGGTCCAACGCGCGCCTGCAGCGGGGGGCCGGTCGGGTGCCGGTGGAGCGCGTGCCCTATCCGGTGCCGCAGGCCCTACGCGTGCTGCAAGACGTGCAACGCCTGATCCTCGTCGGGGCCAAGGCGCCGGTGGCTTTTTTCGGCTATCCTAACCAGCCCAGTGTGCTCACGCCGGAAGGCTGCGCCATCTCCACGCTGAGCACCTTGCAAGACGACAGCCTCGATGCCCTCGAGCGGCTCGCCGACGCCGTAGGCGCCAAGCTCATGAATGCACCGGTGCAGCAAGCCGTCAAGCCGGATATGCCGTCGGGCGCCCTCAATCCCGACAAGATCGCCGCCATCCTTGGCAACATCATCCCCGAGCACGCCATCATCGTCGATGAGTCAGTGACCACGGGACGCGGCTTCTATCCGCTGACGGCCGGTGCGCCGCCGCATGACTGGTTGCAGAACATGGGCGGATCGATCGGCTATGGCATGCCGGTGGCGGTAGGCGCGGCCGTGGCTTGTCCAGACCGCAAGGTCCTCGCCCTCATCGGCGACGGCAGTGGCATGTACACGGTACAGGCGCTCTGGACCATGGCCCGCGAAGGTCTCGACGTCACGGCCGTGATCTGGGCTAACCGCACCTACCAGATCCTCAAGGGTGAGTTCGATAACGTCGGCGCCGGCAAGCCAGGTCAGAAGGCCAAGGATATGCTGGAAATCGGACGCCCGGACCTCGATTGGGTCGCCTTGGCCACCGGCATGGGCGTGCCTGCCAGCCGTGCCACCGACTGCGAATCCCTCGCCAAGCGGCTCCAAGGCGGCTTGGCAGAGGCTGGGCCGCGTCTGATCGAGGCGGTACTGTGAGGTCACGATTCCGCCTCTCTCCCCCTGGGAGAGGGAAAGGGTGAGGCGGGAGAGGGAGCCTTCACTTGGCGCTTATGCCCTCCGGGAGAGGCCGGGATGCAGGACATGTGTGGAAGCGTTGGCAAATGGTGAGCTTGCGGACAGTCATTGCCACGAGGTACGTGACCCCTCTCCGCGAGGGTGGCTCGCTTCCAGCCATTGTCGAAGCCGATGACGATGGCATGTATGTGCTTAAGTTCCGTGGTGCGGGCCAGGGCCTCAAAGCGCTCATCGCCGAACTCGTCGCCGGCGAGATCGCTCGGGCAATAGGCCTGCCCGTGCCTGAGATCGTCTTCGTTGAACTCGACCCCGAACTCGCCCGCACCGAGCCGGACCCCGAGATTCAATACCTGATCGGGGCAAGTGCTGGCCTCAATCTGGCGCTCGACTACCTACCTGGTGCCGTGGCATACGACCCCGTTGTGGAAAAGCCCAGCGCCGAGCTCGCCTCGGCGATCGTCTGGTTCGATGCCTACGTCACCAACGTCGATCGTACGCCGCGCAATCCGAACATCCTCGTGTGGCACCGACGACTCTGGCTCATCGATCACGGGGCGACCTTGTACGTTCACCACGCCTGGAACGACTATCTCACACGCAGCCGAGATCCGTTCCCGCTGATCAAAGACCATGTCTTACTACCATTCGCCAGCTCGCTTCGAGAGGCCGATGCGAAAATGGCCGATCAGGTCACGCCGGAGATCATCGACCGCATCGTCGAGCTGATTCCGGAGGCCTGGCTGGGCGGAGATGCTTCATTCGGTGGGAGCCAGCGACACCGTGCCGCATATGTGGAGTACCTAAAGACCAGGCTAGAGCCCCCGCGCGATTACGTGGAGGAGGCCATCCGTGCACGGTCGCGCTACATATGATTACGCCATCATCCGCGTCGTGCCCAAGGTCGATCGCGAAGAGTTCCTGAACGTCGGGGCGATCGTATCGTGTCCAGCGCGAGGCTTCCTCGACGCCCGCATCGAGCTGGATGAGCAGCGGCTGCTGGCACTCGATCCGACCGTGGATATCGACACCATCCGGGCCCATCTGGCGACCATCCCCCTGATCTGCGCTGGCGGAGAGCGCGCCGGGGCGATCGGTCAGCTCTCCCAGCGGGAGCGCTTCCACTGGCTGGTCGCGCCGCGCAGCACCATCATCCAGACCTCACCTGTGCACACCGGGTGTTGCGCGGACCCGAATGCCGCACTGGAGCACTTACTGGACACCATGGTCCGCCCAGCGCGCTCCGAACCCCCGAAGGCATAGGTCGGCTCGCCCGGGATAATGTGTGAGCACCTGCCTGCATCGACGCCGTGGCACGCATACTTGCCATGGTGCCTACAACCACAAATGCGCTCAGAACCTTCCGTTCCCTACTCCAGCTGCTCGTATAGCTCGTATAGGTTGTTGATAAGCGGGTTTCCTTCGCTATAATCCGCGCTGAACAATGGTCTCGGAGGCTCGTTCGTCTCTTAGCATAGAGCGCTGCATGGCGGTATGAGAATGTTAGCTGTTACATCTGGTCAGCCAGTTCTTGAATCAAGACCATGAGACTTACACAGTACTTCTACACTACATATTCTTCATAAAGACGAAAGATAAACAAGACTGAATCGATTCATCTCTTCATCGAGCACTCACTAAAAAGAGTGGTTCATCAGGACAGTTAGATTTACCTTTAACCTTCGTAAGATCACATGGAGGGACTTGTTTGTTCGTGATTCTCCTCTAGCATGGAGAAACTGTTTATAATGCGTTTTTTGAGCGAAGATTTAACATATGAAGGTCAGATATTTTTAGGATGTCGATGCATTGTATATTCATCCCTTTCAGTATGATTAACATCATCTTGTAACATCGGAGTATACGTCCAGTGGGACACGAACGAGTTGGCGTTCTTCCGCGAACCAAACGATGGCGTAAGATCGTTGCGGAGCTGGCAAAGCTTTCTACGGATGAAGCCAATGTTCCAAAGCTGGCCAGAGGCACTCTCGAGTGTGTCGGGACTCGGTTCCGAGAGATTCACAAAGACACTGGCGTGCAAGCTGCTTTCGAATTATTTGCTGGTTTAGCAGCCAGTGGAGCACATGCCGAACCCCAATCGGAGTGGTCAGACCTCTCCATAAATTTTGCGAACAACCCTTCCCCGCTCCGAATCGCTCAGGCACTCCGTACGTGGATTGGTGGCCACCAGAATTCTCTTGAATACAGCAGGATCGCCGAACGGGCCGCGACCGATGCCATCATGACTTGGCATTCTCGCCAAAGAGAGTAAGGCTACCTTTTCGGCCCCTCGGAAGATGCGGCGAATGTCTGGGGAAGAGCCTCAAACGGGGTCGGATTCTGTGAGCTGTCTCGATTGTTCTTCGCGAAATTCACTGAGCGCTATCTCAATTATTTCCTTGAACGGGAAGCCTCCGCAGCGCTGCCGACGATTGAAGATCGTGAACGGTTGAGGGAGCAACTTCGTCAGCACATCGATCAAATAGAACAACATGCCTTCGAAACCGCCAAGATCACGCAATCATTCGCGGCTGGGTGGTATAACCGGCACGTACGCTGAGGCAGACCCTCTCGACGCGAGGTCGAGCGGTTCCTCTGGATCGCTTTTGGCAAGATTCGCGAGGAACTGCTCCGCGAGGGCTCTCAGCCATGACGATATATCCGAGAGTTCTCGTGCTTTGCAACGGCGCTCCGCGTCCGGAGGATATGAGTGAATATAAGAATGTCCGCATCCTGGCCTATAATCCCAGCGCTCCGAGCGAGCGGAACATCCAGCTCTCCCTTCCGGATTTCGTGCGGGATGTCTATCACCTTCCTGACTGACTCCTCGACCTCCTGGAAATTGCCGCCTATGTCTTCTCGGCCGATCGCCTGATACGCCGCGGGGAGCGTGATGATGTCGAATATCATGCGTGGGCACGCTCATTTGCGTTCCGAATCCGTGTACGCGATCATGCCTTTTGGTCCCAGGAACGCGTGAGGCGCAGGCTTGGCGAAGTGCTCACGTTTATGACAGGGGATCGTGATTATGCGTTTATGTTTCAATCAGGGTACCGTACACCTGCCACCAGCCTGTTCAACCACGAGGACTTTCGCATCGAGTCTCACAGAAGACCTCTGTTGTCCTTTTCTCTGGAGGCCTCGATTCACTGGCAGGGGCCTTCGAGTAGTTGGAGACCACTGATCATCATGTCTGTTTGGTTAGCCATCGGTCTCAACCTGGGGTCATGCGGACGCTGGATGGCCTCGTCCAAGCCCTCAAGCAACAACCACGTTATGCAGGCCGGATCAGCCACTACTCGTTCCTGTGTCCGCTCACGGGTATCCGAGCCCCGGAAGAATCGCAGCGCACGAGAGCTTTCCTCTACACGTCGATTGCGTTCGCACTCTGCAGCGCCCTCTGCCAGGACGAATTTTTCGTCTACGAAAACGATCTTAACCACAAAATTCATGAAAATTCATGCTCTCCTGGATGGATGGTGCGATGACTTGGTGAGCGAACACCCTACGGTTTCGTTCGCTGGAGCACGGGTGGTTGTCGATCACACCCTTGGTAGATATGGCCGAGACGAATTTGCTTCGGGGAGAGCCGCTGCCTCAACCCGCACCGTTGCGCACCGATCCAGAGGCGGATTTGGAGGAGCCAATCCATTTGCTCTTGATCGCGACGTCGCGTGTGAAAGTTGTTCCCCAGGCTTCTGTCTGATGAAACGACGCGATCTGTTACGCCACAATCAAGGTCAGCCGACCCAGCGAATTATCGAGAGCCGCCGCCGCGTCGAATCCATCATGCCGATTCTGAAGCCTATAGTGGTTATCAGATCAGCGTCTGGCCGGTGAGTCCGGTCAGGGCCTGTCCCTCGATCTATCGCGCCCTCCCCCTGCCCTCTCCCAGAGGGAGAGGGGGAATACCGAGACCAAAGGGTTATCTGGACAACAACGGATCGTTTTCGACCCGGGCCGGGGGCACCCACACTGGCATAGCGACGCCATTAAGCAGCCATCAGCAATACCGTTCGACAACCTCGGGCGTCGGTATGGGCCGATCGTGTGTCGATAGCTGATTCCTTACGAGCAAACCGTCCCAATCCATGGTAAGATTGGCGCCTGCTTTGCCCCTAAGGATCAGAAAGCCAGCGGCGCATTTGACTCCAATGGTTGTCATCCACCTACCGCAGTGAATGGTCTAGGGGGACGGAACACCGGCCCCCTTTGATGAAGGAGGACGCTCCTATGACATCGCTCAGCCGGCAGCTGGCGCAGTGGGTTGTGGGTTTGCGCTACGACGATCTCCCGCCCGAGGTGGTCGATCGCGCCAAGGGCCTCACACTCCATAACCTAACCTCGATACTCCTCGGCTCGCAGTCGGCGGCTGGCCGGCAGGCGGTGAAGCTTATCAGCGAGGAAGAGGCGGGGGTGCGTCGCGGCGCCACCATCATGGTGGATGGGACGACGGTGACAAAGGGTGGGGCTGCCTACGCGAATTCAGAGATGGCGATGGCGGGCGGCAAGCTAGATACCTTCCGCATGCTCACCCACCCCGGTATCAGCATCGTGCCGGGCGCCTTCGTGGCGGCGGAAACCGCGGGCGCCTCCGGCCGCCACTTCATCACCGGCTTGGTGGCGGGCTACGAGGTCATGGAGCGATTGGCGGCCGACTTCATCCCGACGGTGATGGCGCGTGGCTTTCACGCCGGCCCGGTGTTCGGCATCTTTGGCGCCGCTGTCGCCGCGGCGAAGATTTTGGGCCTCAATGAGGACCAGGTGAACAGCACCATCGCGCTGTGCGCCAGCCTGGCGGCCGGCAATCTGGAAGGACCACGCAGCGGCGGTCGTGCTCTGCGCGAGGGCGGGGCGGTGCGCAACGCTATACTGGCGGTGGCGCTGGCGCAGCAGGGCTATGTCGGCGGCGAGACGGTTCTCGAAGGTGATGCCGGCTTCTATCACGCCTATGCCGGCAACAACAAGGGCCAGCTCACCTACAGCTTCGTCGGCGATACCCAGGCCAGCCTGGACAAGATCACCGCCGATCTCGGGCGTAACTGGCTGTTCCTCGAGACCCTCTACCGCATCTACTCGACGGCCGGCTACAACATCGCCCACGTCGACGTCACGGCACAGCTCTGCGCCGAGCACGACATCAAATATGAGGACGTCGACCGCGTTGAGGCCGTGGTGAACTGGCTGGAGACGCAGTATCCCAGCCCGGCCTTCCCGAGCCGGCGCGAAGACCTGACGGTGCGACCGGGGAGCACGGCGTACTATACCGCGTACGGCGTCGCCAAGCGCGGCTTCCCCATCTTGCGGGGCTCGCGGGATGACCTGGTGGGGACGGACGACCCGCCCGAGGTGCTGGATTTGATGCGGCGGGTGAGGCTCATCCCATCGCACACGATGACGCTCTTCGGGCCGCGCATCACCATCTTCACCAAGGACGGCAAGCACTACACCAAGCAATCCACCGGGCGCGAGTTCATGTGGGACTTCGCCGAGGAGGCGCGCCGCATTCGCGACGTCGGTCCCGGCCTACCGATCCCGGCGGCCCAGTTCGAGGCTCTCATCGCCACCTGCCACGACCTCGACCGCCAGGACCGGGCTGACAAGCTTGTTCAGTTGACGCTCAAGCTGGCGTAAATCTGCTGCTGCCAGATGACTCAGAGGTTCAGAGGGGCGTCAGAGAGGAACACAGGCAAGAAGGCTCTACGGGTCTGCGCCGGTGATAGTGATCTGCCTTCTCACGGGCAGTGCGGCAGTGCAACGGTTCCATACTCAAGGTATTCGAAGTCATCAAAGGGGGCCCATCATTCGTGCTCTCTTCGCGATCAGCGCAGGGCGAGGGCGACTCCCAGCCTGTTCAGAGCTTTGGCTTCCCGCGCCCCGGCCCTCTCCCGGAGGGAGCGGGGGGCTTCGTCCTGGTAGCTAAGCCCCCAGGCTTTGCCCTTGCTTTCCATGAAGAAAATATCTATCCTCGACCCCGCGGATCCGACATGGACCTCACGGCTTCCCAATGCGCATCTCGCTCCGTCTTCGCCTCCGGCTGCCAACGTAGAACCGTGTCGGTCTGATCAGGCGCCGTCAGAGGACGCTTGAATTTCCGCCGCATGGATCGGGCCGCAGAGAGGTGCGCGTGCGGTTTACGCGGTGGCTGGCACCAGGCTCCAACGGGAACCCGACATTACGCGATCACACCGTACGGAGGAAACCACCATGGCTAGACTGACGCCCATCACCAGTAAGGACCAAGTGGCTGCCAAAGATCACGCCATCGTCGACGCCATTGCGGCGAGCCGGGGAGCGATTCAGGGCCCCTTCACGATGTTCCTGCACTGTCCCGAGCTCGCCGGCCGGGTGGCGCATCTCGGGGCCTTTGTGCGCTTCGAAGGCTCGCTGGACATGCGCGTGCGGGTGCTCGCCGCCATGGCGACCGCCCGCGAGCTCGACGCGGTCTATGTCTGGGGCGCGCAAGCGAACGGCGCACGCCGGCTGGGCGTGCCGGAGTCGACGATCACGGCTATCCGCGAAAAACACACCCGCGGTATCCCGCCAGAGGATGCCCAGATCGTGGATTTCACACTGCAGCTCCTGCGCAAGCATCGGGTCGACGACCCCACCTTCAAGGCCATCCAGGAGCGCTTCGGCAATGATGGGTTGATTCAGCTCACCGGGGCAATCGGCTATTACAGCATGCTCGCCATGACCGTCAATGCCTGTGAGCTGGAAGCAGCACCGGGAGCCGAGGTGCTGCAGGCTTAGGCGAGACTATCGTGCGAGGGAGGGTGCGAGCCATGTTGCAACGATCGAGTATCGTCTCTCCAGAAGAGGAGCTACAGGAATTCTACGCCCAGCTCCAAGCGCAACACGTCACACCGGCATGGATCTCGGGGGGCATTAGCGTCGAGCCCGAGACCAAGGCCGTGCCCTATGTCTGGCACTGGCGCGACCTGCGGCCGCAGGCTATGCGGGCGGCCCAGCTCGTCGGCACCGAGCAGGCCGAACGCCGCGTGCTGCGGCTGCACAATCCCGGACTGCCGGGACCGTCGGCTAGCAATACCTTGGTCGCCAACATCCAGATCGTCATGCCGGGCGAGATCGCCCGCGCCCATCGCCATTCAGGGTCGGCGCTGCGCTTCATCATCGAGGGGCAGGGCGGCTACACGGTGGTGAACGGCTCTCGCATCCCCATGTCCCCGGGGGACCTGGTGTTGACACCCAATTGGACCTGGCACGACCATGCCAACGATACCGACGCGCCGATGATTTGGCTCGACGGTCTAGATACGCCGTTAGTGCGCATGCTAGAGGCCGGGTTCTACGAGCAATATGGCGAGGAGGCCCAGCCCATCGCCGAGGGCGCCGATCCCTCCCTGGCGAAATACGGCGTCGGGGGGCTGCGCCCGGCCTGGGAACCGGTGCCGGCTGCACGATACTCACCCCTCTGGCATTACCCGCTATCGCAGGCGCGGCCTGCCCTTGAACGGCTGGCGGCTGAGGGAGCGGCCAGCCCGGTCGACGGCGTCATCCTCGAATACACCAATCCTGTGACCGGCGGGCCCGTCATGCCCACCATCGCTTGCTACATCCAATTGCTACAGCCGGGCGAGCACACGCAGGCGCGCCGTCGCGTGTGCTGCACCAATTATCACGTCGTCGAGGGCTTGGGCTACTCGATAGTGGGCGATCGCGAGCTGGACTGGGAGGATAAAGACGTGTTCACGGTACCGACGTGGACGTTCTGCGAGCACGTCAACACCGGCGACCGTCCTGCCCTACTGTTCAGCTTCTCCGACGCACCGGTGATGAAGGCGCTGGATCTATACCGTGAAGAGGCAAAAGCCTAACAGCAAGGCCGATGGGCCGATGCGCCGAATCAACACGTCAGCCTCATCGGCATGGTAATAGCTGGGCGAAGTATGCCTCCCCGCCGCTAGGGAGCCCTTCAGGCTCGTCATTGGTGCGCCGGGGAGATCGCTCCCCAATCCATTCCCCCTCTCCCTCCGGGAGAAGGGGGAGTGAGGGCACGAGAGAGCCAGGGACAGGCACTGACGGTCCCCACCTGCCATATGTTGATCTGAAAACCGCTATAGGGGCTGTTACGACGGCGTCCAGGCCCGTGGCGCGATGCCGTTGATGTCCGACACGATATCAACCACCGCCGGCTTGCCGGAGGCCACCGCCTTGTCGAGAGCGGCTTGGATCTCGCTGGGGTGGTGTACGCGAATGCCAAATCCGCCCATATCCTGAGCCAGCTTGGAGAAGTCGGTGTCGGGGAAGACCCAGAGCTCCTCGACATTGCCGGGCTGGCCTGCGTAGTAGCGCTCGTTGCCCCGTTTCTCCTGATTGAGCGAGTGATTGTTGTTGATGACGGTGACCGTATTGATACCGTATCGGACCGCCGTCTCCAGCTCACTCAGGTGATACCAGAAGCCGCCGTCGCCGGTGAAGCACACCACGGGCCGGTCGGGTAGCGCACACTTCACCCCGATGGCGGCCGGGAAGGCCCAACCCAGCGAGCCAGCGCAGCGCAGAAACATCTGGTTGGGGTGCTTGGCGTCCACCATGGTGCCGGTCCAGATCCCCGAATGGCCCGTGTCGGTCACCAGCACTGCATTGTTGGGCAACCAGGCAGTCAGCTCGGTGCACAGACGCTCCGGGCGGATGGGCGAAGCGTCGGAATGGGCCAGCGGGGCGACCTCCTCGCGCCAGGCATGCACCAACTCCTGGACACGGCCGAGCCATTCAGCTCGCGGCGCGCTCGGCTCTGCTACCTCCAGCATCTTGCGCAATGTGGCCTTAGCGTCTCCATGCAGTCCGACCTGAATGGGATAGCTCCGTCCCAACTCCGAGGGATCAATGTCCAGCTGGATGACCGGAGAGCCCACGCGGGGGATCTGCCATTCCGTCGTCACCTGGCTGCCGGTATGGCTACCGATGAAGAACACCAGGTCCGCCTCGGAGACCACACGGTTGGCGCACCAGCGAGAGTAGGTGCCGCACACGCCCACCGACAACGGATGGTGGTCGGGGATGGTGCCCTTGGCGTTCAGTGAGGTCACCACCGGGATGGACAGTCGCTCGGCCAGTTCCACCACTTCCCGCTGGGCTTGCGAGGATGCCACGCCGCCGCCAGCGACGATGACCGGCCGGCTGGCTCTAGCTAAAAGGTGTAAGGCCTCCCGAATCATGCCGATTTCCGCCTCACTGCGGAAGGGGGGCACATGGGTGAAGGGCGCTTCGACGATGACCTCTAGATCCGCCTCGGCGTCCATGATGACGCTGCCGGTATTCCCTTGCAGGTCCAGATGCACCGGCCCGGGCGCACCCGAGGTGGCCTCGCGGAAGGCCTGCCGCAGCAGGTGGGGCAGCTGTTCGGTGCTGTCCACGGTGACGTTGTACTTGGTGACGGCCGCGAAGAGCTGGATGTGGTCGATTTCCTGGTAGTGGTGGCGGTACTGCTGCATCGACGTCGCTCGGCCGGTCAAAGCGATGACCGGCGAACAGGCCAGGTAAGCGTCCTGCAGCCCAGCGGCGAGGTTGGCAGCGCCGACGTTCTGCGCCATACAGATGCCGGCCCGGTGGGCGGCACGGGCGTAGCCATCGGCCATGTAGGCAGCGGCCTTCTCGCTATGGGTCATGATGCGGCGAATGCCAACCTTCTCCATCTCGACCAACGCCCCAGTCACGACCATGGGCATATAGAAGGCATGGGTGATCCCGTACCCCTGTAGGGTCTGCACGAAGAACTTGGATCCCGTCATCAGTGGCATAGCGTCCCTCCCTTGATGAAACGTTTAGCCTGCCCCATCCAAAATGAGCGAGTCCTAATCCCCCAGGCAAGTCGATGCAGTGGAAATCCTTCTCCGGTGTGTCCTACCACATGAAGCGAAGCTTTTTGTCCACTCATTCGACTGTCCTAGACAACAATAACAATGAGAAATGTGTCCGGGGCGGTTTCAGCCTGATACCGCATGATACGCCCGTCGCAGCGCGGGGACAAGACTGTCCTGGGGTGGGGCGATATCGGATCACGACCCCACCTGCAAGAGGTCGATCAGCGCCGAGACGTGTTTGACGTGGCGGAAGTCGTGGATGACCTGCAGGCTGGCTCCGATCTGCTGGACACTCAAGCCTGCCTTCGGCACCAGCGTGCGGTACTTGGCGTCGACGTCGGCCCAGGCGATGCCGAGGAGGCCTGCCCCCTTCGGCGCGTAGACGGTGTTCAAGAAGGTGCGGCCGTCTTTGGTGCGGATGGTCACGGTGGCGCCCTGCTTGTAGCGCTCGACCTCTTCGGTGGGCGGCGCGCCGACGCTCACTTTGTCGATGAGCTGATGAATGACCGGATTGGAGATCTTGGCCTCGGTGGCATGTACCCATGAGAAGCCTCGATCGGCCACGCCGGCGGCCAAGAAATAGGCCGGGCTGTGCGCCATGTCGATGAGGTCGGTCGGGTGGCGGGGACCTGATAGCGCCGTGACGCCGGGGCGCGACAGAACGATGGCCTCGACCTCGCCGGGGGAGACATCGCCAGCCCTGGCAGCATTGGCTGCGGCCTCGGCGAGCGCGTGATAGGGATGGCCCCCCGGCACGAGCTTGATGGCCATGTCGGTGATGATGTCCCACTCCTTGCCGAGGTCGCGCGTCACGCCCGCGCCGTCCGTGCCGCCGTAGACCTCAAAGAACCCCTGGCGCGTTTCGAGGATGCTCTCTTCCGCCACGAACCCCTTCTCAGCGGCGAGGGCGGCCTGCACCCCCAACATGGCCGCCAGCCCGGCGTGATACTCCCGGGCGACGCTGGTATTTGCCGCCGCCGCCAGCCCGCCGATGGAGGTGGCGGACAGGGCGATGGCCTGCGCCATACGGGCGGCGTCGAGCCCCAGCAGGCGTCCGGTGGCCACGGCGCCAGCGAAGATCGCCACCAGACAGCCGTGAAAGCCCTTCTGGCGGAATCCCGGAGTGATGGCCTCGCCGATGCGCCCCGAAGCTTCGTAGCCGAGGACGATGGCGGTCAATACGTCCTGGCCACTGGCCCCCGTACGCTCGGCGGTGGCGAGCGCGGTCGACACTAACGTCGTGCCGGCATGGACGATGTTGCGCAGGTCGCTGTCGTCGGAGGCCGCCGCGTCGCTCATCACGGCATTGACCCACGCTGCGACGGCCACCGGCAGCTTGGGACCGGTGTCAAACCAGATCGAGGCCTCGGCCCTGCCGCCTTGCTCTCGCGCGAGAGCGCGGATGATGCTGGCGGATGTGATTCCGGCGCCGAAAGCAGCGCTGGCGATCGTGCTCGCGATCAGCATGGTGGCATGCTCGACGGCCTGCGGGGGAAGGTCGGCGTAAGACATCCGGGTGAGAAACTCAGCCAATTCGCGTGCAACGCTCATGATGGCCTCCTTCCGTGGTCAGCACCACGGCGGCTCCGCCGCAGCGTGGCGCCCGGCGATGCGGCCGAAGGCGAAGCACTCGCCGATGTTGCCAGTGCCCTGGTACAGATAGCTGTAGATCGACCCCAATTCGCCGGCGCTGTACAGCCTGGGAATCGGGGTGCCGTCGGGTCGCACGATCTGGGCTCTGGCGTTGCGCCTGGGCCCGCCTTGGGTGTTCAGCATGGCGGGCGAGAGCTCCACCGCGTAGAAGGGTGGTGCTTGGATGGGGCACAGCATCTTGGTGCGGCCGAAGTCGGCGTCTATGCCCGCCTGACAGTGCATATTCCAGCGCGCGACGGTCTCCTCCAACACCGTCGGCGGCAGGCCGAGGGTCCGGGCTAGGGCTTTGATGGTGGCCGCTTGCTTGATCCAGCCCTGCGCCAACTCCTTGCCGTTGTCGGCGCTCCAGTCATAGCGCTCGACCACCGGGTTCCACCCCGAACGCGGCTCTTTGTCGTAGAGCGGACCCGCGGTGAACAGGGTGTGATCGAAGATCATGAACATCGGGCACGGCGTGGACAGCGGCGCCCAGCGCCCCGCCATCTTGATCTTGCCGTGTGAGGTCTTGTACTTTTCGTTGGCGAAGCGCTTGCCGTCCGGGCCGACCACGATCATGCCGCCAGGCGGGTGTTTGGCGAAGTGCAGCGGCACCATCGAAAACGTGGTCCGGAACTCGGGCACCTTGAGCGCCATCGACGGGCCGGCGAAGTTGTTCATATGCCACAGGTCCGCACCCACCGCCATCGCCATGGCGATGCCGTCGCCTTCGTTGTATGGCGAGCCTGAGGTATAGCAGTACGGCAACCCCGGCAGGTAATTCCGGATCATCTCCTGGTTGTTCTCGAAGCCGCCGCAGGTCAACACCACCGCCCTGTTGGCTTTGACGTGATATGGCCGGCCCTCGCGCTCTGCCGTAACACCGAGGATCTCTTTCGTTACCCCATGCTGGATCAGTGCTTTGCCTGGGGTCTCGTATAGAATCTCGATCGCCCTGGCCCTGACAGCGCGCGCCAGCATCTCCCAGGTTTGCGAGTACCCTACGACGGGCCCATGGTGGAACTTGTGCACGCAGTCCGATCCGGGTAAGTCGGGGAACTCGATGCCCACGGGTTGATGCTGATGCTCCTGCGGATCGCCACCGATGCTCGCCACCCAGTCGTTGTTGCGGCCCATCTCCACTGCCCATACCTGCACCATGTCGTCTGGCACGCGGTAGGGTCCGCACAGCGCCTGGAGGTAAGTGATGGCCTTCTCGACCGATGATGTATTGAGATAGCCCTGGCCGGCCACCCGGGTATTGCCGCCCTCCTGTCCGAATGGGGCCTTTTCTAGCAGGATCACCGTTGCGCCCGCGTCGTAGGCGGTGATGGCTGCAGCGGCACCCGCCGCCCCGAAGCCAACCACCACGACATCTGCCTGTCTGTCCCATGCCGCTGGCAGCCAAGGCTCTGGTGTCATCTCTCCTCCCCGCATCGTGTTCACTGAGTGGGGTGTGCGTCAGCGTGTGGCGCGGCAGTACCAGGGCCTGGGTCTCGCCCCCTCTCCCCGCCGCCCTCACCCTGACCCTCTCCCGGCGGGAGAGGGAAGCAGCCTCAAGGGAGCGTAGCACAAAGGCGACGCACACCCCGCTGAATGTGTGCTCTGGCAGATTGATCCCATACATGGTTATGATATCCGTGCCTGGCGCGGCATGAGCCCAGGCGATCTCCCTATAGCTCCGTGCCGCTGAACAAGGCTAAAGCAGATTTCGGTTCAGGTCTGATGGTATCAGCGCTTCAGATCTTCGCTATGCCCCTGTCTGTCTCTTACCCCCCCTTGCCCAAGCCTTTAGCGCCTCGCCGCCATCAGCAAGAACGGTGGGCGCTGGCGCTCATCCGCCAGGGTTGGCCGCACCGCAATCTGCTCATCGGTTGGACCCCACTCCTCGACATGGGAGATGGCGAATCCAAGGCGGAGGAGCTTGTTGATGTAGGTCGCCAGCGTGCGGTGTTGTTTGATCACACCCTTGGTGAGCCAATCCGTAGAGCGCGGGCCTTCATCTAAGTAGCCGTTGACGGGCCACGCCTTACAGCCTGCGGCGTCGAAGCCCCAGCGCGGATCGGCGGGGGCCGTGAAGATCGGATGTTCGACCGAGAAGACCAAACGGCCAGCGGGGACGAGCGAGCGATACACCGACGACAACAGCGCACTGAGGTGTTCGATATAGTGCAAGGCCAGCGAACTATACGCTAAGTCGAACGACTCGGGAGGCAGCTCCAGGTGTTCCATATCAGCCGTGACGTAGGTGATGGCCGTGTCCTGCGTGGTAGCCCTGGCCCGCGCCAGCATGCGCTCGGAGACATCAACGCCCAGGATATGGGTTGCCCCTTGCTGTCGCGCCCAACGGCAGAACCAGCCGAACCCGCAGCCGAGGTCCAGGACTCTCAGGCCGCGCAGGTCCGGTAGCAACGCCCGGAGCGCTGGCCATTCCGGCGCTCCCTCCAGACCCTCGACAGAGCGGGGTAGCTGGCTGTAGGCCGTGAAGAACTCTTCATTGTCGTAGATGTTCTGCGTCATCGTCCACACTCTGCATCCGTGGTGCCGTCGGACGGGAGCCAGCAGGCCATGAAAAACCCCCGTCCGTTTCCGGTGGGGGTTCCTGGTCGCGGGCGACGTTCCTCGATCAACACCTACCACCGCGGCCGACGGCGTCAGTGAGAGGCCATGTGGCAGTGACGACCTGCTTGCCCTATCACGTGGCTAGCCGCTCTGCTATAGCCCATGCCTGTCACGTTGTCAAGCGCCGCAGGCGGGGGCAACAGCTGATGCCGGCGGAATCCAGTCTTTGGGAGCAGACCCCTGGCATTGGCAATGTCCCAGCGGTGAGCATGTCGCTAGGTATTTCGGTGCCAATTCCCCCAGAACGCCTAGCGGTTCATGCCTCGGGTCGCTCGGCGGCAGCGTTTTTGCCGGCGATGTACCCTTGGGTCGTGCAGCGGCCTAGCCCGTGTTGGTTGAATCCCCCGGCCGATTCACCGCCGCAGTACAGACCGGGGATCACCCGGCCCTGCAGGTCGACGACCTGACACTGCGCGTTGATCCTGAGACCGGCCCGGGTGTCGTGCACGAGTGGCGTCGCCCAGGCGGCATAGAACGGCGGCGTCTGGATCTTGTACTGGGGCGCGGGCTTGCCGAAATCCGCATCTCTCCCGGCATCGACAAAGGCATTGTAACGCTCCACCGTCGCGCGCAGCGTGGCGCCGTCCATCGGCTTGGCCTGATAGGGATTATGGATGGCATCAGCGAGCTGGGCCAGCGTGTTGGCGCTGAAGAAATAACCGTCGGGATCGACGTACGGCGGGGTGACCTGCCACCCCTCCCGGGCCGCCGCGTCGGCATCGAAGATGGCCCAGATCGGGCCCGCTGGGTAGTCGGGCGGTTCCGAGGCCGCATTCATCGCCGCAGCGGCATTGAAGAAATTATATGTGGTGGGGTCGTACTTGATGCAGGCGTTATTGCGATAATCATTCGGCGTGTAGGGATTGAATTCGTTGTAGGCATTGCCGTGAGCGTAATCGCCTTTGGTCTCGTCGTAAAAGCGCTGCCCCAGCTGGTTCACCATGATGAGGTCATGCCAATTCTTAACCGTGAGTCCGGTCGCCCGCACCAGCGGGAAGATGGGGCAGCGCACATCCCACACGAAATAGTTGTACCGTGTGCCGATGGCGCGTTGCGTTCGAGTGGTGGCACCATTCTCGAGGATCTGGTTGCCCAGTCCCCAGAGTGAGGCGCCGATCGCCATGGCGGCCATCTCGCCGCTGGCGTCCTGGAACGTATAAGGCTCGCCGCCGACTTGATAGACCTCCGTCAAGCGCGGATCGAACATGCGCCGAAAGTTGACATTGCTGGTGCTGCCCCCGGTGGCCAGGATGACGGCTTTGGCGGCGCGGATGGACACCCGCGGTCGCGTCATGTCGACGTTGCCGTCGGAACGGTAGCTCTGGAGCGGCGTCGTGGCACCAGGCAGGAACCTGGGCGTATACTGGGCGGTGATGCCGACCACCCGGCCGGGCAGGCCATTGGTGGACCTGGCCTGGACCAGGCTGGTCATCTTGTAATTCAGGAGAAACTTCACGCCCTTGGCCCGGGCGCTCGCCTCCAGCGGCCGCACCAGACCCGCCCCAGCTCTGCCGGCGGGGCTCGCGAGCCCCGCACCCTCGGTCCAGAAGGTATGATTTTCGCGCGGCGCCGAGTTACCCGTGCTGTGCGCGCCGACGTTGTCCGGCGGGATGTCTTTGAACTTGACGCCGTTTGCCACCAGAAATTCGTACGTGGCGGCGCAATGATCCGCGAAGGCTCGCATCAGGGCGCGGTCGTTGTACCGGTAGTCAGGCCAGCCGTTCGGTTGGACGATAGACCAGTCGGTCAGGTCAGCAAAGACGGTGTCCGGTGCATCCTTGATGCCGTATTTGCGCTGGGCGCTCGTGCCCCCGCCGAGCGGGACGTTGCCGCCGCTCAAAATGGCGTGCCCGCCCACATCGTAATTCGCCTCGACGACGAGCACCGACGCCCCCTCATCGGCGGCCTTGATGGCGGCGGGGAGACCTGCGGCGCCGGCGCCGATGACCACCACATCCGCCTCCAGGTCCCAGCTCGTTGGCATGTGTTCTTGTGCGGCTCGCAACGCATCCAGACCAACCACTTCGTTCTCAGCGTCCTTTGCGGCTGTAGCCATACGTGCGCTCTCCTTCAGCCATCAGCGTTCGCAGGGAAAGGTTCTGGGCTGGGATGTGAGTATAGCACTGTTTGCACGCGATGGTGCATACGAGTACGGGCCGTCCGGGCGGGCGCGTATCCCGCTCCTGTGCGGGAGTTTCCGACGCCCTGGCCTGCGTTATCGACTCCCATAGCCTAGCGCTTGTGGGCAACGGCCAGGTAGTGCGTGCCTTGCGGGATCTGCGGCACAAAGTGGCGCTCGATGGCGGTAAATCCAGCCTCCGTGAGCATCCGGTGTTGCTCCTGCCAGGTGGGATGGACCGTGCCCCAGACCATCTCGCGATACTGATTGTCCACGCCAGACCAGAAGAGGGGCTGACGGAATTCCTCCAGCGTGTCAGGATAGGCGAAGTCCAGATTCAGGAGAACCCCAGGCCGTTTCAAGGCGTGATAGCAGGCGCGAAAGAGCGCGGCACGGATCTCCACCGGGATTTCGTGAAACACACGCGTGATCAGCACCCCGTCAAAGGCCTCAGCATAGGTCATTTGCTCGGCGGCAACGCACTCCACGTGAATGCGGCTCTCACAGCCGCGCGCACGGATCAGGCGCCGCGCCGTCTCCAATCCGCCAAGTTCGACGACATCGACGCCCACGAAGCTGGCGGTGGGGTAGGCGGCGGCTAGCTGCAAGAGCATCAGCCCAGGCCCGCAGCCGACATCAAGGACGCGGCCGCCGTTCCGCAACGCGTCGTTCAGGGTCGGCACACGGGGCCGCATCTCCTCGCACCATAGCCGCCATTGCAGGGCCTCCTGGTTGGGCGGCGGATCAAGGCGTATGGGGTTCCTGCCATAGGCCTCGGCATGCGACCCCATCGTCCCACTTTTCATATAGTCTGCATGCTGTGCGAGACGCGGTCCGGCGTCCCTGACGACATTGAGGAACAGCGCCGCCTGACTGTCCGGGTGCGTCTGTCCGGCCAGGAGGCTGTCGATGTGTGGCGCCAGGACATAACGTCCGTCGTGCGTATCCACAAGGCGGTAGCGATAGGCGCTGGCACACCAGATCGCCACATAGGGGGTATGGCAGCCGGTGCGCTGGGCCAGTTCTTGGGCGGTCAGCCCCTGCGGATGCGCCGCCAACTGATCGAAAAAGCCAGTCTGGATGCCGGTCGCGATGACATACACCGCCTGGAAACCAGCCCGCCACTCTCGTAGCCTTTCGGCTTGCTGCTGCAACGTGGGGGTGTCGGAATGCGCCATCTGCTCTCTCCCTGTCCATGATGGTTTCTGGCGTGAGCACTGCGGCATGTTGTGCGGGGCGCTATCATCGCACGTGAGGGCGGCAGGTGGCGTCAGCAGTCGGGCAAGCCCGCATAGTCGCTGGGTGGTGTGGAAGCGCGGTGGCTCTGAGGCTTATGCCATAGCACTTGATCCGCGGGTTCGATCTGCCAGACGCTGCCTGGTAAGAAGTTTCGATAGAGGTCGTTGCCGGAGATGGTTTAGGCTTTGACTTCGGTCCTCTCGATGAGAACCTCGAAGAGCCGGTGAACCAGGCATGGGGCAGCGAGTCGCGCATGTGCCTGGCAAAGCCGTTGAGAAAGTCGTACTGGCCGCGCCACGCCTCACCCCTGGCCGTTCTTATGCGTCATGGCTGCTCGCTCAAAGATTAAGACGGTCTCGATGGCCCAGCCCAGGCGCTTGGTATTGCCCTTGTCCTTGACACGACGGAAGATCCGTTACACCGGTTGCCTGTGAAGCGCTCATTGAGAGGTCTGTGCCTTCAAGGACCAAGCAAAAGTCCAGGCGCAGTCCCGCCTAAACAAGCTTGTCTGGCCATCGTCAACTTGCAGAGCAAGTGGCACGCGGTTGTAGGGCTTCCCTTCCTGATCAGGAAACGCCCAGAGGTTGAACTTTCGATGCAGTTTGAACTGTTGCAGCCATGGTGGGCGGCGCAGATCCTCGCACCAGCGCACAACCATCTCTCCCATCTCCCGTTTTGTTGGTCTCGATGAGCCTGCGACAAGCGCCATCTGGGTCGCTCCGAGCAGGAGATCGCACAGTTGCAAGAGGTCGTCGTTGGCTGAGTCCTGTAGCGATAGATTGAGCGTGACCCACGGATACGAACTCTTGCCAGCTTGATTCAAGAAGGCATCGAGTTCCGCACGGTAGGGCAGGTAATCCTCGAAGTTGTCGATCATGCCTTGATCCGGCCGGCTGGCTCGATCCTTGGCATCCGACGCGAAGTGGATCAATAACTCATCCCATCGATGAGGACCGAGATGCCAGGCAATACCGGCTTTGAGCGCCATCGCTGTGAAGCGATTGTAGGCGTGATAATCCGTGGTAAAGCGTTTGTGCTCGTACTTCGGGCAATGACGATCTATGGCCAGCGCTGAAAAGAAGATGCGGTCGTTGAGGTTATTCTGATAGCAACGCAGCCACCACCGGGCTACGCGGGCTTTTGCACCTCCCGCACCGCTGAAACTCTTGGGTAAGGCCGAGAAGTGGATTTCGCTTGCGCAGTTTTCTACTGTTCGAAAATTCCTGAGAACTGCCCGCACCTCGTCCAGGTGTAGCCTTTGGACGAAGAGCAATCCAATGAGCAGCCAGCGTTTGCCAGGTTCGCTTTCGTCATGAAACACGCAATATTCTCCGCAGCGCTTTATAAGATTGCCCCACAGGTCCCGCATGCCTCATAACTCCCCCTTGAACGCGCGGTCAAGGATGGCAGGGAGCAGCGCGTCCAGTTCGGCGGCGGTCTCAGCTTGCAGTGCTTTGAGTCGGTCCACTTCACCTTGCAGGGCGTCGAACCACTCTTGTTCATTAATTTTCGGCACTGGGACTTCGATGTTACCCAGGGCCATTAGACCAAGTGTCCTATTACGCCCTGCCCCACCGGGCGATGCCTCCCGCAGCTTTTCCAAGCCTTCTTCCGTGAGAAAGTAGAAACAAAGAAACCCCGGAGTAACGACATCCTTCAGAGGCACACAGGTGATAAACCGGTGTGAACCATAACGCCCTTTATCTTCTGGTTTGGCCACTGCAACTGCACCTTCCCATGCGAAGACGTTCATAAAAAGCAAATCACCGGGCTCGATGCTATAAAGCCGCTTAGACCCCAGTGCAAGCCCAGTGATTGCTGGTTTATGGAAGGTGCCTTTGCCAAATGACCGAATTCCTAGCTCTGGATACCAACCGTTCGGGTCCGGTTCCACAGCTCGGCGCACAAGAGGGGCCACTTCCTGCATTTTGTAGCGAGGCGCTTTCTTAGCAATTTGCCAGAATGCAGCTATCAGAGCTTGTTGAACCTCAGCGCCTTGTTGTTGCCGGAGCCGTCGGGCCTCTTCGACCTGCGCGGCGAGTTCTTCGATCCGCGCTACGATCCGCTGCTGCTCCGAAAGCGGGGGGAGGGGGATTTCGAGCGCCAGGAACCTGTCCTCCTGCAAACGAACGCGATTCGTCGTTCCCTCGCTCGCACGTCGGCACTTCTCCACAAAATCTGCTGTGCGGCTCATCCAGCCGAGAAACGCAGGTAGTAGCTTCGTTTCGTCGAGCGTAAAGACCGGGAAATCATTTGTGACGATTGCGCCATCGAGTTCCTCCGGCACCAATCCCAACACACCGTTTCTCGCATCGATACGCGAAAGCACGAACTGACCGGCCTTGGCAATGAATCGTCTGGATGCGGCGACTTCTGCGCCCGTGACTATGCTGCGCAGCACGACACCTTTTCCCCAGAGCTTGACCGTGAGTTCCCGGTACTCAACGTCGGGCCGAAGCGCGATGGTCTCTTCGCTCCGTGTCAGCACCTCCCCCAGCTTCACCATTGGCCATTTCACGCTCATGCCTCGCCGGCCTCCAACAGTCGCCGCTGTTCATCGAAGTAGCGTTGAAATTCCTCGGGCTTTGGTAGTTCAAGCTGGTACTTGGAAACGAAGAGCCGGTTGTCCATGACGGCCAAAGCGTGTTCGACCAGGGCGTGGTTCTTGCCGGTGCACAGCAGGATGCCAACAGACGGCTGGTCGCCGCCCGTCTTCTCGTGGGCGAGGTGGGTGTACGAGAAGCGCTCGACCAGCCTTCGCCCTGAGGCGGGGTTTATGCCGGTCCCCGACCGGACAATCTCAGGGCTCTCGAAGTTCATCCCACCTCCTTGGCCAGGAGCTTCCGAATGTTTTCCATGATCTCCGCGATGCGCTGCTCTTTCTGGAGGATGTCCGCGGCGATTTGGTCGGGTGGCAAGTGTGTGATGTCGTTCTTGGCGTGGGGGTTCTTGCGGTCGAGGTTGCAGCCGTTGGCCAGAATCTCGGCGGCCGACACCTTCCAGGCGCGGTCGTTTTCCTCGCGGTTCTTCCACCACGCGATCAACGGGGCGAATTCGTCGAACTGGAGTGGTTGGGTCTTGGTGTAGTTCTTCCGGCCAGCGGGCAGAGGGTGCTCGTAGTACCAGACCTCCTGGGTCGGGCCTGAGCGGTCAAAGAACAGCACGTTGGTCGGGATGCTGGTGTAGGGCGCAAACACGCCGTTGGGCAGGCGCACGATGGTGTGCAGGTTGAATTCTTTCAGCAGTTCGTCCTTGATCCGCGCCGCGATGCCGTCGCCAAAGAGCGTACCGTTGGGCACGACCACGGCGGCCCGGCCTCCTTCACCCCCAGTCCCTCTCCCTGCGGGCGAGAGATGGCCGGGGCGCTTGAGCTTGCGCATGATGAGTTGCAGATAGAGCAGGGCGGTTTCGGCGGTCTGCTTGTCTTCGGGGAAGTTGCCGAGGATGCCGCGCTCTTCTTCCCCGCCAAAGGGGGGATTCGTGATGATGACGTCCACCCGGTCCTTGTCGCCGATCTCGCGCAGCGGAAAGCGCAGGGCGTTCAAGGGGTCGATGTTCGGCGTCTCGACTCCGTGTAGGAGCAGGTTCATCTGGCAGAGGAGATAGGGCAACGGCTTGGCCTCGATGCCGAAGAGCGTCTCGCGCTGCAGGCGGCGGTGATCCTCAGCGGTCTGGCATAGTCTCTTCAGATGTTCGAAGGCTTCGGCCAGAAACCCGCCGGTGCCACAGGCGGGGTCGAGCACGGTCTCGCCCAGACGGGGATTGACCACGGTGACGATCAACTTCACCAGGGGGCGCGGGGTGTAGAATTCGCCGTTTTCACCTGCGGCGTCGCGCATTTCCTTCAGCATGGATTCGTAGAGATGCCCGAGGGTATAAATCTCCTCGGTGGAGGTGAAGTGGATGTTGTTCACCTTGTTGAGCACATCGCGCAACAGGTAGCCGTTGAGCATGCGGTTGACGGTGCCCTGGAACACGGTGTGGATGACGTCGCGGCGGTCGCCGCCGTCGGCACCCGTGAGCGAGCGCAGGTAGGCGAAGAGGCCAGCCCCCTTCTGCCCATCAGGACGGATGGCTTCCTCTTGATTGATGAACGCGATCAAGGCATCGCCCGTGATGCCATCGGGCTTTCCGGCCCAGTCGCGCCAGCGGTAGGGGGCTCGATGGCGGGGCGAAAGCGCTTGCCTTCGAGCTCCGCCTCGGTCTCGCGGACCTGCTCCAGATCGTCCAGGAACTTCAGGAACAGAATCCAGGTGAGCATGGGCAGCCGGTCGAGGTCGGTGGTGAGCCCCTTGTCCTTGCGCATGATGTCGCGGCAGGACTTGATGAGACTGCCAAGCGCCTGAGCGGTGGTCGTGGGGGTGTTGTTTTTCTTCTGCGCACGTGCCATAGGTATCAAGCGGCCTCGCTGTAGAGAAGAGTTTGCAAGCATTCTATGGCGGCGCGCAAGGGTTCTGCGCCGCCGAACTTGGCAGCGATCTCCAGCACGTTGCCATGGTTGGCGATCGGCGGGACTTTGAGGATATCCGGCACTCTAAACTGTGCGGTGCCATGCTCGATGTACTTGTCGAGGATCTCTTCGAGGATCTGACGCGCCTCGGGCTGAAAGCGCTGCCAGAAATCGTCCCGGCCCTTGCGCAACCGCTCAGCACGCTCACGGCGCGTGCGCAGAGGCGCGCTCCAGGCCACATAACAGAGCAGGTCGACCGGGTCGGCTTCGGGTTGGCTGACGTTTGCGGCGAGCTGTTCCAAGGTGAGGCCGCGTTCTTCCAGCGCCTGAATGATCGTGGCGCGCCCCTGGGCGTTCGTCCAGCGCTGCCGCAGTTCCGCGGCGGAAGTCCAGAGGCTGCGAACCTTGTCCGCCGCGTAATCGCTGAACCTCACGACGCGAAGCTGCTTGCCGGTGGCGTCCAGCTCATAGACTACATGCGCAGCGATGGCCACGCTGCCGCCGTCGACGTAGTACTTGCGTAAGGCAGGTTCGTCGTCTGCCTCCCGTGCGATCAGAGGTTCACTGACGGTCTCGGGATAAGGTTCGGTCGGCTTGGGAATCGGCTCGTCCAGCGGCGTTTCGGTCGGCAGCTCGATAGGATCGCCATCGAAGTCGGGGTCGGCAAAGAGCCGTGTGGCGCTGCCGGTGTAGTCGAGGATAGAGAACCACAGCTTGCCGTAGTCGGCGCGCACGCGCGTGCCGCGGCCGATGATCTGCTTGAACTCGGTCATCGAGTTGACGAGGCGGACGATGGCGATGTTCTTGCAGGTGGGAACGTCCACGCCGGTGGTGAGCAGTCTGGAGGTTGTGACGATCGCGGGCGTGAGCTTTTCCAGTTCCTGGAAGCGGCTGAGGTGGCCACGTCCGATTTCCCCCTCGTCGGCCACAACGCGCACCACGTAGTCCGGGTGCTTCTGGACGAGCTCGGCACACTCGTTGTTGATGGCCTGCCGCATCTCGTCCGCATGCTCCTGATCCACGCAGAAGACAATGGTCTTGGCATATGGGTCGGAGGCTTGCAAGAACCCAGCGATGTTCTTGGCAATGGCCTGTGTGCGGGAGCGCAGGGCGATGATGCGTTCGAAATCGGGGGTCTGATACTCCCCGTCGGGGATCGGCCGGCCATACCGGTCAACCTCACCCTTGGAGGGACGCCAGCCCGTCGCGTCTACATCGGTGACGATGCGATGGACGCGGTAAGGGGCGAGAAAGCCATCCTCGATCCCTTGCCGCAAACTGTACGTATAGACCGCATCACCAAAGTAGGCATAGGTATCGCGGTTATCCTCGCGCAGGGGCGTGGCGGTCATGCCCAGTTGATAGGCGGGCGCGAAGTATTCGAGGATCTCGCGCCAGTTGCTCTCGTCGCGGGCGCTGCCACGATGGCACTCATCCACGATGATGAGGTCAAAAAACTCCGGGCTGTAGTCGCGGTACAGACCCGGCCGTCTCTCGTCCTTGGCGATGGCTTGATAGGTCGCGAAATACATCTCGCGGCGTTGGATCGCCTCGCCTTGGATCTTCCAGCGCGCATCGCCGAAGGGCGCAAATTGTTTGTCCTTTGGATCATCCACCAGAATAGAGCGGTCGGACAGATAGAGCATGCGCGGCCGCCGCGGCTCATTAGTGCGATTCCAGCGGGTGCTCCAGAGCTTCCAGCAGAGGTGAAAGGCGACATCGGTCTTGCCCGTGCCGGTGGCCATGTTCACCAGCACTCGACGCTGGCCGCTCAAGATGGCCCGGAGCACGCGGTTGATCGCGACCTCCTGGTAGTAGCGCAGTGTTTTACCCGGCACCGGCAGGCTGGGCGCGATGTAGCGCTGGTTCTGTTCCTCAGCTTTCAAGCCCAGATGAGGTTGTAGCCGCTGCCATAGCGCTCCCGGCGATGGGAAGGCGTCCAGGTTCGATTCTTTCCCGGTCAAGAAGTCGAACTCGACGATCCCATGCCCATTGGTGGAGTATGCGAACTTGAGGTCGAGGATCTGGGCGTATTCCTTGGCCTGCTGGAGGCCATCCCCTGGGGTTTTGTGGGAGGCCTTCGCTTCAACCACCGCGAGCATCAGATTCGGGCGGTAACGCAGCAGGTAGTCCGCGCGCTTCTGCGGGCCGCGACGCGCGGTCATGCCGGCAACGATGATGCGGCCATCCGTGAACGTGCGTTGTTCGCTGATCTGGTCATCGTTCCACCCCGCGGCGTAGAGCTTGGGCAGAACATACTGGCGACAGGTGTCGGCTTCAATGCTCATGTCACGCCTCTGCTAAGCTACCGTCAATGTCCCCCGTGGCAAGACGCTTGGACGACACCGACGTGCTGGCGAACGCAAAGCGGTCGAAGCCGCTGTGAATGGCGGGATGGGAAACGCTGGCCCCGCTTCGAACTTCTACCGATGGACTTTACTGAGATACCATGGCAGGATCACATTCCACGATCCCCTATGCAGTTACACCCTACATACGTGGCGCAGCAATTTTATCAAAAATAGCGGAAATGTCGCTATGCTTTCGCGCGACCTGCCCCCTCCGCTGTTGTGATTACAGTGGTTCCATCCCTGCGTTTACGATGGACAGGTACCGGTCATAGGCAAAGACGCGATTGCGGCGGTGGCCGGTCAGTTCGCGCGCGATGCCCAGCCGCACCAACGCATCCATCCCCTTGGCCGTACTGGGAAAGGACAGGCCTGTTCGCATGCGCACCTGATTGAGCGTGACCAGGGGGCGCTGGCACAGGGTGCCAAAGACGCGTAGCGTGGTGGCAGCCGGGCGCACATCTCACGGTGAGCCGCTGCATCTTCTCCTCGAACGGCTTGCCGTTGTCCTCTTGGCGCTCGGCGCCCACGTAGCGGCCCGGCTGTCGGGCCCCTGTCTGCTGTGAGTTCCTTTGAGGCCCCTCACTCCTGGCGACGATCGCCAACCGTGGCCTCGGTAGTTAGAGAGGCTCTCGCCTGGGTCACCCTTGCTGGCGCGGGGCGATGGCCTGCCTGCGGGCCGCTTCACGGCGTTAGCGCCGACTAGTCGGGCGGCCAGGCAGGTCCGGCAACGCCACGTCACCCGGCTTTTGACCGGGCTTGCACGGACCCAGCCAACGCGCCTCGATCACCCTGGCGCTTTCTTTCATGCCCAACAACGGGGGATTGTAGCTCTCTTTGATCTCGACCCGATAGGCGGAATCGAAGCGGCCGCTCACCACCGCGTGGCTCGTCACCATGGTCTTGTCAGTCTTACAGGTCGTGTCAATGAAAAAGCGGTCGCCGTCGCGGCGTACGACGAGCTCGGCACACGCCTGATTGCTTCTGTCCTCCTGTTCCAGCAGATTGTCGGCTTTTTCCTCGACACAGGTCTCCACCGTTGGGAGGCCGACAGGCATCTGCGCCGACGACATTTTGAGCTCCCATAGCCCTGACTTCCGCTTAGGCAATTCGGCAGTCCACGTCGGGGTGGCGGTGAGCGACAGAGCAATACCGGTTGCGACCAGGACACGCGTGCAGGCTTGGAGCCTCCGAAACACCTTGTGACTCGTCATCATCTCTCCTTGACCTGCACGATGTTCACTCGAGTCTTGCTTGAGCGGGGGTACGACAGCACCCTCGACGGCACCTCAACGGCAGATGTGAAGTGGCTTATCCCGCACTTGTGAGCCGGATGAGGAAGTCCTTGCCAACCCGGCAGGGTCGCCTGGCCCGCGTCTCCTATGCGGAAACATGCGCTGCAGCTTGTCGACGGCGTGAAGGCGTACCTAGTTCCTGCAGGGTTGTCGGCGTGCCACCCCCCGGAGGCGGCGCCAGCCTAGAATAGCGCAGGGGAATTGTCAACGAGAATGAGCTGCGTTGGGATGACGAACACTGTGGCGATCCACCGAGACGAGCTCCCTGCGATGGGGCGAAACTCGCATCGGCCGGCTCACAGCAATGCTGCCGCAAGCGCCTCGCTCGATGACAGACCGGGGCCGCCACCCACCGTTGGGGCTGGACATGCGCGGCTGGATGGAGTAGCGTTGAGCGTGCGGCACCCCACGCCGCGCGCCCTCTTCCCGGTCATCACAGATCGTCATGCAGGAAAGGAGCCAGGCGATGATCATCGACGTGCATGCGCACTACCACCCACGGGCCTACAATGAGGCCATCGAACGCGCTGGCGTGGTCCGCCCCGGCGGCGCCAGTATGGCCGGCCATCCCGATACCGACGATGAAGACCACATCCAGAAGCGTCTGGAGCTGATGGCGCAGGCCGGCGTGGGCCTGCAGGTGCTGTCGCCGGCCGCCAGCCGCGCGCCCTACGCCAAGGACGAAACCGCCGCCGTCGAGGCCGCCAAGCTCGGCAACGACATCTATGCCCGGCTTGTCGCCCGCTATCCGGACAAGTTCAAGGCCTTCGTCTCGCTGCCCTTACCCCATATCGACGCCTCGCTGCGCGAGCTGCGACGAGGCCTGGATGAGCTAGGCATGATCGGCATCAACCTGCACATCTCGGTGCATGATCGCTCCGTGGCCGAAGACGAGTTCCTGCCGATCTACGAGGAGATGAATCGGCGCCACGGCATCATCTTTTATCACCCCTGGGGCAACGGCATCTGCTCGCCGATGATCACCGACTACGGCTTCAGCGGCGCGGTCGGCACCTCGATGGAGGACACGGTGATCGCGCTGCACCTCATCGCCAAAAAGATCCCGGCGCGGTTCCCCAACATCACCTTCATCATCCCCCACCTTGGCGGCCTCATCCCCATGCTCCTGCAGCGCCTCGACAATCAGTTCTCCATGCGCCAGCGCGGCCTGCCGGAGCCGCCGAGCGTCACCGCCAGGCGCTTCTACTACGACACCGTCGGCCATGGCTCGCACGCGGCGCTGACCTGCGCCTGGAAGGCGTTCGGCGCCGACCACATCCTGCCCGGCAGCGATTTCCCGGTGTTGTTGTCATTCGAAACCTACGAGCGCACCTTCGCCTGGATCCGCGAGGTCGGCCTGCCGGCGGCGGATGTCGAGCAGATTCTGGAGCGCACGGCGCCGTCGGTATTGCGTTTAGGATAAGGAGGTCAACGATGAAATTCGGTATCTTCCTGTTGCTGCAGTCGCCCGACATGCTCCCGTCGCAGGAGACCTACGAACATGCCATCGAGCAGGCGGTCCTTGCCGACCAACTGGGCTTCGACTACATCGTGGCCGCCGAGCACCATTTCTCCAGCTATGGCTTCCTCCCCAACCCGTTGCTGCTGATCCCGACGCTCGCCGAGCGTACTAAGCAGATTCGCTTCAGCACCGCCGTGGTGGTGTTGCCTTTACGTAATCCCATCCAGTTGGCTGAAGACATCGCTATGCTGGACATCCTGACCAAAGGACGCGTGGAAGTCGGCTTCGGCACGGGCTATCAGCAGTACGAGTTCGAGCGCTTCGGGGTGAACCTGGCGGAGAATCGCGCCATGTTCGAGGAGGCCCTGGAGCTAATAGGCAAGCTGCTGAGCAGCGAGGACGTGCGCCACGAGGGCCGCTATTGGAATCTGCCCGAGACCACCACCCTGCCGCGTCCCATCACCAAACCTCACCCCCAGTTCTGGCGGGCGACGTCCAGCGTGGACACCATGGCCTGGTCGCTGGCGCGGGGGATCAAGGTCATCACCGGCGGCACCGCCAGCAGCATGGACCGGGTCATCAATAACTGGTACCTGTTCCAGGACGCCGTCGAGGCCGCTGGGGTGAGCTGGCCGCAGGAGTTCATCATCAATCGCGGCGTGTACATCTCGGATAGCGAGGCCGATGCCAAAGCCATGCTGCCGCACGCCGTCTGGCACACGCGCACGGCGCGGGGGCTGTCGTCCAACAGCTTGCCGGTGCGAGCTGGCCGGGCGATGACCGAGCTCACCGCCCGCTTTGCCCAGCAAGACGACCCGGAGTTCCTGTACAAGGACTGGTTCTTCGGCACCCCGGAGATCGTCGCTGAGAAGATCTACCGCATGACTCAGTACGTCGGCGTCACCTATTTGAACTGCACTTTCAACCTCGGTCAAGTCCCGCACGATAAGGTCATGCGGTCGATGGAGCTGTTCGCCACCAAGGTCATGCCGCACTTCCGCGGCTACATGCCCGACCAGGCCAAGTACCCGCGCCAGGCCGACGCCCCTGATCCCCAAGGCTACTTCGCCTGGGAGGAGGGCATGCCGTTGACCTTTGCGTAAGGCAGCGGTTTATCATGGGATGCACTTGCGGGCCGTGGGTCAGGCGGCAGGGGGCTCCCATGAAGCGAAGCCCAACCTGATGCTCACTACCGAGAGAGAGCGCGGCTGGCTTCGGATGACCTCATGGCGGGAGGCGATGGCTTCCCACGGGCACGGCCAGACATCAGGGCCTCCGTTGGGAGTGCCCCGAGAATCGAGCGATGTCCGATGTCGTGTCGATGACCTTGATGGTGGTGAGCGCGGCAAGATCCGCTGGAATTCGTAGCTCAGTGGCAGACGCGGCCGTGCCGTCGATTGGCGCCGGGAAGACACCATGTTTAGCGGTTCCGTGTCGGCGGCTAGGTTCCCCTGGAGGGTTAGATCTCTATGCGCTTATGAGGGGCCGGTCGTGATCGGGGTCGCAACCCCCTCACGGTTCCCGAGCTCTTAACAGCTCTGCCCCCCTGTTTCCCCCTCCACCAGCATGCGGTCGATAGCCTCCTGCCAGCCATCGATGCGGCCATCGAGCAACAGGGCCACTCCAGCTTCACCGGCGGCTCGGCGTGCCCCTGCCGTCGACTCCAGGCCCGCGGCGACTCCCACCGCCGGATAGCGAGCCTGGCGCAGGAGCCCTGCTCGCCGCTGAGCCCGCTCGACATCCCGCCGGTCGATCGTGGCCGATATCTCCAGCACCACCCAAATCGCCAAAGGCCCAGCCGGTCGAGGAAGGCGCCCGGTCAGGATGAGGTCCGCGAGCAAGACCTCCGCCACCTCCTCTTCTTCCAGCCGCTCCTTCAGGGCATCGGCCAACCGCCCGATGTGGGCCAGCTGCACCTGGCGTAGGAAACGACCGAAATAGGCGGCGGCATAAGTACGGTAGCGCTGCTCCAGGAACCAGCCTCGCATCTCGCCCATCTGCACCTCGAGGTGGCGCTGTCCCTCGGCCAGCCGCTCTTGTCCCTCGGCCAGGCGGGCCACCGTCTCGGTCAGCTGATCCAGCCGCACGGTCAACTGTGCTACCGTCTCGGTCAGCTGATCCAGCCGCGCGCTCAGCTCTGCCACCGTCTCGGTCAGCTGATCCAGCCGCACGGTCAAGTGCGTTACCGTCTCCGTGAGCTGATCCAGCCGCACGGTCAAGTGCGCTACCGTCTCCGTGAGCTGATCCAACCGCGCGGTCAAGTGCGCCACCGTGTCGGTCAGCTGATGCTGGCGCACGCTCAGCTCTGCCACCGTCTCGGTGAGCTGATCCAGCCGCACGGTCAAGTGCGCCACCGTGTCGGTCAGCTGATGCTGGCGCACGCTCAGCTGCGCCACCGTGTCGGTGAGCCGCTGTTGTCCCTCGGTCAGCTGTCCTTGTCCCTCGACCAGACGGGCCACCGTCTCAGTAAGCTGATCCAGCCGCAGAATTAGCTGTGCCCCCGTAGTGGGCAGGGTCAGGAGTTCCTGGGTCAGGAGGAGCGCCCTCAACTCCTCGCGCCACTCAGGATGGTCCCGGAGCAGTCGTACCAGATCATGAAAGTCTCGAAGCTCAAACGGCATGAGGCTCGCTCTTTCGTTTAGCCAGCGATAACGACTCCATCCAGGCCTGTATCCAGGGACACAGGCGTTGGACATCCAGGTATCCCGCTGAACGCCCTGGTAGTATAACCTGGGCCGTGGCCGAAATCATCCCCGTGGTTGCCGTTGCTTCTTTAAGGCAGGGTCTCGCTACCCATCGCCTCGACCGCAAAGCGTCGGGGAGACACCAGGCGGGTGGTGCCAGGTGCCATGGCTCTGAGGGAGGCAACGCGGGCGACCTACGGTTGCAACGTCGCCGCAGCCGGCTGATCGTGCAGGACCTCACCCGATGTTTTCCTGCGAGAGCGTGTAACCCTTGATGCAGCGCGCCTGAGGGTTCTTGCCGTTGACGGGTATGCCGCTTAAGGTATGCCTATAAGAAACTATCGACTATTGGAGACTATTCCTCCGCTCCCTCCGGGAGAGGGTGGGGTGAGGGCGTAGTAGAGCCAGGGACAAGTACTGACGGTCCTCACCTGCCATACGTTGATCTGAAAATCGCTATAGTTTGCCATGGGAAGAACACTGAAGCGAAAACCCTGCTTTGTGGATGAAAGTTTATTCCGCCAAGCCAAGAAAGCTCTGGGCGTGAAAGCCGATGCCGAGGCCGTCCGCATGTCCGTCGAGCGGATTGTAGCAATGGAAGAGTTCTGGAAGTTTCTGGAGAAGAGTCGGCACACCCTGAAACCTGGAAGTCTGGAGGAGGCAGGCGAAACAAACGGCGAGCTTTTCAAAACGATGCGCTTATTGCCCTGACAGCTCGCTGCCATGGAGCCACGGTGGTAACCGCCAACGTCTCCGACTTCAATTTGCTGGCGCGCGAGCTGCGGAATCACCTGCTGGCAGCACAGGCTTAACCGTCTCACACAAACCTCCCCCCCGCCCCAAGCTTTTGTGACTCCAGCAGATGTCTCATCTCTCCGATTCTCACCCACTTTGGTTTGGCTCGCGAATAGTCTAGAGAACCTTTTTATACCGACGTTCTGCGCCGGATCGAGCCTCGTCTCCCTGAGCCATGGCTGTGGGGAAGCGAGGCGACGCGGGCGGGCCCAAGGGCCACAGCCGAGCGTCGATAGCACGAGCATTGTCGACCCGTAACGGACTCTAGAGACCACCGAACACCCGCTGCAAGTCTGCGGTCGGGTCGTCCTTCAGCCCGGATTGTCACACCGTTTCCTCCGCATCATGGCAATGGTGAAGAAATCCAGCAGGAGAGGTGGGGCTCACGAGTGGCATGGTCATCGGAGACGATGTATACAGCAGTACAATCGGCTTCTATAGCGAAGAGCTGACTGCCGAGATCAGCATACTGATCATTCAAGACCTGCCGGCCGAACCTCCACACACCCATTTCTCAGCGCCAGGCTCGCTGCCTCTACCGCTACGGGGTGTCTCAGTTATCCTCAGATGCTGGCTACAATGAGAAAGCCCTCCGCAAGCAAAATAGCCAAGCTCTTTGCTGCCATGCGGTTGGCGAGACGCTCACGCTCTTCTATAGCGAGAATGGAGGGAAGCGAAACCCAATGTGGGCCTCTTCATCTCCACAGCGCGCAAGCGAGATCCCGAGTCTCGGCTCTGGGCAGAGGTCGCGGATGAACAGGCTCAAGGCGGTCACAGCCGCATCAAGCCTGCGTCGGTAATCAGCGACTGTCGGGGTTGTCTGTGCCATAGGTAATCTCTGCGGTGATCGCTGCCCCGCACTCCTCGGCCCAGTGGACAGCTTGGGTCGCCTGACTTTGGCGAACGCCCTCACGCGGTAGTCAGCATCTAGCCGGAGTTAGAGCGCCCGATTGAAACGCTGCCCGAGGAGGCCAGGATACTGCTTACGCCTTCGGATCAACCCTGTGACAAAGGAAGCCTGCAGAGCGGGATGGCTCCACTCCGAGCGCTTGATCCCTCGATGGACCAACGCTGCCTGGACCGCCCAAACCATCGCATAGTGCGCCCCTACAGGTCGCGGACTGGTACAGCCTTCTACTGAAAACAGGTCTGCGCGGTTTTGAGCCCTTAACGGGCACACTCTCAAGGCATACAGCGGTGTATTTCCTGCCCAGACCCAGGGCCAAACCCGCTCACATGACTCGTGGCTGGAGTCCACGCCACAGGCCGCCATGCAGTCGCCACCGCAGGCCAGGGCCGCATCGCGATTGACGCCGATGGGCGAAGCACTCAACGCGGCATATCTCCGCAGAGACGATGGACTGCCTGCTCTCCACACGACTGTGACGGCTTCTCAAAGGTGGGTGGTACGGTCGTGGTGGTGTCGAAACATAGCGCGGTGGGTATGCGACCGGATCATAAGCTGATACACAATTCTAGGACAGACGCTTCTCAGACGTCGATTTGATGAGCGCGACCTCCTGGTCGGCGATAGACTCGTAACGGTGCTACACGGGCGATGGCGTCGAAGTCGGCATCCTTATGGAACAGCTCGACATCTTCTTCGATGCAGAGGGCCGCGATAAGACAATCGATAGTTTTCCTGACCGTGAGGCCTCGCTTTCGACCAGTGCGGTAGATCCGGGCGGCGTGTTCGAACGTCGCCAGCCGCTCCATCCGCAGGATGGGATACCACAGGAGGAGACCTCGCGTGCGCTCAAATGTGGCATCCTCCCGGATCCCCTGCAGGATCTCACAGAAGATGAGATCCGTCAGCGCCAACGATCGTCCCGCGGTGACAAGCTGTTGCAGGTGGCGATCCTCAGGCGTCCCCGCGCCGTTGAAGAAATCGATCCAGACCGTCGTATCGACGACGATCACACACGCGACCTCCGCATCTCCTCAAGATCCCCTTCCCAGTGGAGCTGCCCTCGGAGTTTGAGGATCTCTTTCCGTTTCTCCGTCTTCAGCAGCTCCCGCAACGCCAGATGGATCAATTCCTTCTTCGTTTTGCACTTGAAAACTCGTAGCCCTTCTTCGATGAGCCGGTCATCCAAATCGATATTCGTGCGAGCCATATCTGCCCCCTCCTCTGTGGACATCAAGGTAGCACAAATAGGTGTATTCAGCAAGCGATGTTTGTGTATAAAAGACCCGAGGCACGGCGCAGAAGATCAGCGGTCCGCAGGCCGTCGAACGCCAGGGGGCGTCGACAGGCGTCTCGCGTGCTGTGCGGGTGGGGGAATCATGTCGCCAGGCGACCGCCTGCCGCACACCCATAGAGGCTCTAGGGTTGGACAGCGGGCGTCGACCCGCTGGTCAAGCAGCTTAACCGACATGGGAATGCAGCGGGATGGAGGACCTGTGATAGGTCGGAGAAGTGATGGCATCGACCAGGCTCGCCGGGCAGCGACCCCGAACCAGGGAGTCATCACCCCATTCCCCTCCAGCGGGGTAGGACACGGTGAGCATGCCTAGTCCAATGCCTTGGACGTGGCGATCTCTTTGGTGCATGTCCGCTACAGCAGCGAGCGACACGTCAAGGGCGTGATGTGAGGCAAATGGTAAGTCAAGACCTGGCCCTAGATCTGCGCTATTCTTGCGGCGTAGAGGAACCACGAGCGACCGCGGCTCTCATTTTGTCGAGCATGGATCGTAGGGATTCGATCTCACGGATAAAGGCCTCGATCCGTGCCTTGTCGAGATCACGGGTCCATCTGCTTATGCGCACCTCCTCCGCCTCCACGTATCGCTTGAGCTGATCGAGGAGTGCCTCGGCGGCAGCAGAGAGCCTTTTCTTCTCCGCCTCCGCCTGCTCAGCGATGCTCTCTCGGAGCCTATCCGAGATTCGCTCTCGCTCCCCTCGGACGAACGGAGCGAGTTCCTTCTCTATGTAGCTGTGCACCGCATCCGAGATCCTCTGCCTCTCGGCGGTGACGTGCAAGGGGAGGGTATCGGTCACTAGTCGCGTCGCCGCGTCGGTGAAACGTTTTTTCTGCACGGCGACGTGCGAGTTCAAGGCGTAGGCGATGCGCTCGGACGTCGCCTCCGAGATCGCCTGCTTTTGCAGCTCGACATGGTTTGCGAGCGGCCCGCTCACAAGAGAGTCTACAGCGTCGACGATCTGCTGTTTGCTCGTATCCAAGTGGGTGTGCAGATCGTTGGCGACGAGACGCTCAGCAGCCTCTGAAATACGCTGCTTTGCCTGCGTGAGGTGGTCCGAGAGCGATTTGTCGGTGTAAGACTGTACAACTTTTGGGAGCCCTTGCAGCACTGCCACAAGATGATTCTGCAGTTCAGTTGCTATCAGCCCATCCACCACCGTGGCGATGCGATTCTTCTGCTGCTCGAAGTGCAGCGGCAGCGCTCGCTCGATCACCTCCGATACGGCTTGCTGCAGTCGTTGATTCTCCACAGAGAGGAGAGACGGGAGGTGCTCATTGATCAGGCGTGTGACTGCATCGGAGACCCTCTGTAGCTCGCCTTTGGCATAGAAGGGAAGGGTTTCCTTCACATGTTGATCGGCCGCCTGCGCGATGCGTCCTTTCTCGCTTTGTACAGTGTTTTCGAGCTTGCCGAGAGACTCTTGCGCACTCAAGTTGGCCTTTTGAATCTCGGCTTTCATGTTGGCTTCGAGAGTATTTACGCGGGCGGCAGCCTTTTCAAGGTCGGCCTTGAGCTGCGTCTCTTTCGCCTCCACCTCCTTCAGCACCTCGTTGACTCTCCCTTTGATGTCCACCTTGTAGTTCATAATCTGTACGATGCCGAAAAGGAGTAGCACCATGAGGCATGCGCATACCGCTACGGGTATACGGAAGAACCAAGACCCCAAGAAGGCCCTTCTCATTGTCTTCTGGTCGGCGTCTTCCAGAGTGCGGTCATCCAGAGTGCGGATGTTCACAAGAACGTCGGCCATCTCGGGGACAATAGTCTTTAAGACATTTAGCGTTCCTTCGACCTCTCGCTTCCAATGTTGAAACCGCTCATCCTCAACGAGGCTCGACGCGTCCTCGAATTCCGCGGATAGATCTATAAACTGCTTCTCGAGTTCTCTAAGCTTCCACGCTGCTTTATACCGGTCGATCTGCATGATGGCCTCCTCCGCAGTGATGCAGGTCTGGCCTTATCAGTCATCAGCGAAGATGGGGCAACCCTCAAGTGCCACCTGCAGCGTAAGCGCGCTGGCGGCAAGATACCATGGCTCCAGATGCTCCATCTGTTGGCCAACGGGTAGGCACATACACGCCGGGACGGAACCCGGCTGCTGAGTGCCCACCGCAATACCATCGCTCACTGGCTCACGATCTATGCATGGGGCGGCTTGGATACCTTGCTGGATCTGTACGTACCGGCTGGCAACTTCATGTCAGGCGCCTGTGGCTTAGAGTGGACTCTCGATGAGCCCTATTGCCTCGATGATCAAGGGATAGACTTGCGCTTGGGCGCCACAGTCGGTGATCCAATCATTTCTATCAGGTGCGCCACCCTCGGAACAGCCGTTTAGCTTCCCCAGAATATCGTTCTCCAGCTTATCCAAGGCCTGTTGAAAGAGGCCTTGCTCGATCTGGTCCAACACTGCCACGAGCTTGCTGGTGGTCGCATTCTGCAGACTGGCATTCTTGAACACCGCGGGATCCAGCGCATTCAGGGCGTCGATGGACCCGCCTAAGGTCTGGCTGAGCTGCGTCTGCGTGGAGATCGCCATAATCGTGACGCTGCTGGGCTCACTATCTACGAGGCCGTCGTTCACGACGAGGCTGACGAGGTAGGTCCCTGACTCATCGGCCACGAACCGCGGGGTGCTTGCGGTGGAATCGTCCAGCGCGGCCAGGCTCGTGAGAGGTTTGCTCACGAGACTCCAGAGGAAGGTGAGGGGATCGCCGTTGGCATCGGTGCTCTCGCCGCCATCTAGCACGACGGTCGTGCCGACCAGCACCGTTTTTGTGTCCCCGGCATCGGCCACGGGGGGCACATTGTTGAACCTCACCAGCACCGTGTCGGGCTCGCTGGCGGCGACGAACGGATCGGTCACCACTAGGCGCAGGAGATAATCGCCTTGGAGATCCGCGACAAAGGTGGGGGTCGGCGACGTGGCGTTGGCGAGGGTCGCGGTCCTCGTCGGGGGCATTTCCAGCAGCGCCCACGCAAGGTGAGAGGGGTATCCCCGTCGGGATCATAGCTTTGGCGGCCATCGAGCTGGATGGTGGTGCCGCGCCGAGTCACCGCCTGATCCGGGCCGGCGGCGGCTATCGGGGCCGAGTTCACGGTGCTCACCACGACGACATCAGGTTCGCTGCGGGTTCCGAGGCTATTGGTGACCACCAACTCAATCCGGTACTCCCCCGGGACGTCGGCGGTGAAGGACGGCAGGCTGGTGTCTGCCCCAGTTAATGTGGCGGCGCTGCCGGACGGTTTGGCCGTGATCGTCCAGGCAAAGCCCAGGGGCGTCTGGCCTTGGGGGTCGAAGCTCGCGCTGCCATCTAACGTGACCGAGCTCACCGGGCGGACGGTCTGATCCGGCCCGGCATTGGCCACCGGCGCGACCGTGGGGTTGACACGGATCACATCCAGGTGCACGGCATCCAAGAAGAGTGCGGCGGCTGATGCGGCGGGCGCAAATGTGTCGGCACCCACAAGAAGAGACACAGCTACAAGATACTGCCCCGCAGGCAGCAAGACCTCCGTAAGCTTCGCCTCGCTGACGTTGATAGTTTATTCATTTTCCGCCAGAAATCCCCAGCATGCAAGAATGACCGGCGGGCCGAGGGGAATAGGAATGAACACGCAAAGACTTCCGTCAGCTTGGCCAGCGAGGCTGCTGAGCAACTGGCCGTTGAATGACGTTGCGAAGAACGTGCGCCCCGTTCGGGTCCCATCGCGACGAAAAATTTGTCCGTCAGTGGCGAAGATTCTTCCAAACGCGATCGTCACGGCCCCTTGCGAACCGCTCGTGGATCCTGGTGATACGATCGCCTCTGCTCCTAGCACAAGGGTATCTCCTCGATCCTCGTAGCGATGTCGTACGGTGGCATTTTCCCTGATAGTCTCAGACACTGTAATAACCTGCCAGGCCAGGTCGACCCAGACAATCTCGATGGCTCGAACGGCAGTCGACTGGACCAGGACCGCGATCATGGTGAACAGGAGAGCTCCGAGCAGCGGTTTTTCGCGCATGATTTCCCCTCCAGTAGCCGCAGAGGGCGTAGTACATGTTCAGGCGATATGTTGTGTAAGATGCTCCATAAGAGCGTAGCCGAAGTGCTCATAGACGCGAGTGATGATCTCCTTGGCAGTGAGGACGACATCCACCCCAGGATAGACTTCGTGACAGTAAACTTTGCCGTAGGTGGGAATGTTGGGGCGCCATTGCTGCGGATGTTTGCCGGAAGTAGTGGCTCTTGCCTGGCAGTTCCTCCAGCCCGACGATTTGCGGCCAGGGATTGGCGCCGACGAATTGTATACGTAGGACGATAGGAGCAGGGGGAGCCCCCTGTTCCCTGCCTGATGGCCAACACCGCCTCAGTCGACGTCAAAAACAGGGTGGAGTCGTGGCCATAGGACAGGAAGTGGAGCCGTGCATCGTTCCGGCCTTGGTTGGCCTCAAAGCAGAGAGGCAGTCTGCCATAAACCGCTTGCCGTTTGGCCTGGGCATCCGTTGGCGCTGTAGCGGTTATGGCCGGTTGCGTGTGCGGGCCCCTCCTCTCCTTGGGGCAGCCGGTGCGCGGCAGCAGCACCCCAGCGGCCATAGTGAGTCCCACAGAGAACGCCAACACCTATGTGCCCCTGCTCCAACTGGACGGTTTCATTGTCTCTCCTGATAGGTACGGAAGGCGTACGAGGGGCTGTGCACTCCCTGCCGGAAGATACTCGCATTCGCAGACGGTCGCCTCGTGGCCCTTTCTCTGTGGGCAAAAGCCATGCCACCGTGCATAGTAGGTATGACTCATAATGATATGAGAGGATATATGTATACACCAGTGGCGAATGGTGTATAATTGGCCGCCATTTTTCGCCATGTTTCGCCACCCCCGGTGGTCAGGCACGTTCCCCCGCTCCGGCACCCTTACGGAGGCTGCTATGCCACATCCACACACGGTCGTACCAATGGCTCCCACGAACCCGCTCATCGGAGAGTCCCCTCTGATGCACACACTGCGCGCCCAGATCCGGCACCTCATCGTCTTCGACGTGGTCGGCAAGGCGGAGGTCCCCACCATCTTGCTGCAGGGCGAGACATGCACGGGGAAGAGCCTGGTGGCCCAGCTCATTCATGACAGCGGCCCACGTGCCCAGTGCCCCTTCATCGAGGTCAATTGCGCCGCCATCCCGGACGCCCTGCTGGAGGCGGAGATCTTTGGCTATGAGGCTGGCGCCTTCAGCGACGCCAAACGCCCCAAGCCCGGCCTGTTCGAGGCAGCCTCGAGCGGGACCTTGTTCTTGGATGAGGTCCAGGCGCTGCCCTTAGCGCTGCAAGGCAAGCTGCTCACGGCCCTGGAGGGGAAGTGGGTGCGGCGGTTGGGTGCTGTGACGGAACGCACGGTGGATGTGAAGATCATCGCCGCCACCCAGATGGCGCTGAGCGCTCTGGTCACGGCGGGGCGGTTTCGGGCTGAGCTGTACTACCGGCTGGCAGTGATCGTCCTGGAGCTGCCCCCCTTGCGTGCGCGGCGGGAGGATCTCCTCCCGCTGGCGCAGCATTTTCTGCGTCGCTATGCTGAGGTCCATGGTGTGGCAGCGAAGCGCCTGAGTGCGGCGGCGGCAGCCTGGCTGCGGGGCCATGACTGGCCGGGCAATGTGCGGGAGTTGAGCCATCTGCTGGAGCGTGTGACGCTGCTCAGCGCCGAGGCGATCATCGATCCCGACATGCTGGCGCGGCTGAGCCTGCCTCGAATGATGGCGCCCCCCCCGCAGTACCGATGCCTCCCCCGGCTCCGGCGTGTTGCCGGACGAGGCCGCCCAGATCCGGCAGGCGCTTCAGCAGACGGGAGGCAATGTCCTGCAGGCCGCGCGGCTGTTAGGACTGAGCCGCAGTACCTTCCGCTACCGTATGATCCGTCATGGACTGAGTTCCCCAAGGAGGGGCGAGGCGCCCGCGGCACGCATCGCTTCCTGCGACGTGGCGATGTTCCAGCAGGAGCATGGCTAACGAGAAGCCCCCGGCGTGCAGCCCCACGGCCGCCTCCGACCAGCGAGCAGAAGCGGGTGGTGGTGCGGCTGCTCGAGTATGCCAGGCCAGGGGAGGTCTCGGGTCGCCCGGACTGGGACTGCTGGTCGTGGGCTGGCGTGAGCTGTCAAGTGCGCGGGCTACAGTAGGGGCCAAACCGCCGCATCGCAACACTTCTTATGCCAACTTCCCAAGAGGCTGTGGCGTTCCGGCATGGCTTCGCCGCTGCGCCCGTCGCTGTGACAACCCACGTCATGGCAAGCGGGGTGAAGCCATCCGCGCAATGACCGGCGGTGGCCAGTGACAGCCTCGCTTCAGGTATGGCTTTTAGCCCCACTTCGAGTACAATAGTGCTCCTGCCGCATATCCTATGACACCCTGGAGCGTAGAGGAGGCTAGACATATGCCCGCCGTTATCCCATCCGAAGAGCAGGTCGTGGAGTGGATCACCTCGTTGAGCAATTGGGGACGCTGGGGGGAAGAGGACCAATTAGGGTGCCTGAATCTCATCACGCCGGAGAAACGCAAACAAGCGGCGACGCTGGTGCAGGACGGTACGGCGGTGAGCTGCGCCCGCCCCATCACCACCGACATCACGCCCGACGTCACCTACCAGGTGCAGCGTTATATGGTCGATAGCGGCGAAGGGCGTGACACCGATCCCCCGGAGCGGCGACGAGTGCGCCGGGGCGCCGCCGAGTTCATCGGCATGGTATTTCACGGCCAGACTATTACCCACATCGATGCCCTGTCGCACTACTCCTGGCGGGGCAAGATGTATAATGGCAAGCCTGTCAGCCTGGTGACCTCGCGCGAGGGCGCTCAGTCGCACGCTATCGATGTTGCCGCCGACGGCATCATCAGCCGCGGGGTGTTGCTCGACATTCCGGCGGTGCGCGGCGTCCCCTGGGTGCCGCCCGACGAGCCGGTGATGCCCGAGGATCTGGAGGCTGCCGAGCAACAGGCGGGCGTGCGCGTCGAAGCCGGCGATATCTTGCTGGTGCGCACCGGCAACTACCGCAAGATCCTCGACGAGGGCCCCGTCCCCGGCACGGCTCCGATGACGGCCTGTCAGGTGGCATGTACCCCTTGGTTCAAGGCGCGGGACATCGCTATGCTTGGCACGGACACGTCCAATGATGTGCGTCCAAACCCCTATGTCGATGTCGTGAACCCGCTGCACACCGTGTCACTGGTGGCCATGGGCCTGTGGCTGATCGATAACGCCAACTTGGAGCAATTGGCGGCGGCGTGTCGCCAGCGCCAGCGCTATACGTTCATGCTCTGCCTAGGGCCCTTGCGGCTGCAACGCGTCACCGGCTCGCCGGTCAATCCCATCGCCCTGTTCTAGCGTGAAAACGGCCATGTGGTGACTACGGGTATCATGCAGGCGGTGGTCAACAGCGGCCGAAGCAGCCGCATGCCAAACCGCAGTCTACCAACGTCGAAGCCCAGGAGGAAACTATGGCCAGATTGCCCCTCGCCACTCGTGAAAGTGTCCCTGAGACGCAGAGAGCGCTCTTCGATGAACTGGTACAACGGATGGGCTCGGTACCCCGTTACGGTCCGGGCTCGGTGATGATCCACGTCCCGGAGGCCCAACGCTGGGCCACGGGGTTGAACGATTACCTGCGCAATCGGTCGTCGTTGCCCAAGAAGGTCCAAGAGCTGGCGATGTTGGTGACCGCCCGGGCGCTGGACTGTCAGCACATTTGGAACGCCCATGCGGCGTCGGCGCGCCAGGCCGGTGTCCCCGATGCGCTGGTGGATGCCTTGCGGGAGCGGCGAACGCTCCCCACCTTGGCGCCCGACGAGGCAGCGGTGGTACACTTTGGCCAGGAATTTTTCCGCACCCATCGCGTCAGTCGCGGCGCCTTCCAGGCGGCGCTCGAGCAGTTTGGCCGCCAGGGGGTGGTGGAACTGGGCTTGATCATGGGAAATTATAGCCTGCTGGCGTTGCTCATTAACGCCTTCGATACCGACCTGCCCCCAGACAGGGCCGAACCGCTCCTGCCGGTCTAAGGTATTGCACATAAGGGTGGCGTCGCTACTGCATATCCTGAGGGCAGCACTGCATGGTACTCGTTACGGTGCTGTTGCCCTCAGGGGGGCGAGCAAGCGAATGGCGGCGCGCTGGAGAGTACCCTCGTGCCTCGGCAGGGTTAGTGCAGCGGTACAGCCTGTCGGGCATCGCCCAAATGCCGCTCCCAGGTTTGGCTTCCCTCACCCCGGCCCTCTCCCACAGGGAGAGGGGGTCTGAGCCTGGCGCGTATGCCGGGAGAGGGTAAAGGTCAGGGCGAGCAGGAGAGGGGGCGCGACGCGAGTTCTGGTACCACCCCGCAATATCCCGATCACACCCGTCTGGGTTAACGAGGCTTGCGCTGCAGCCGCGCTTTAGCATAGAATCGGGCAGGTCAATCCATTCGCACAGAGCGAATTCTTCGTTGCACGGCCCTATGGCGCTAGGCCGAAGAGAGGGGGGAACATGAACGATTGTGACGTGGCCTTCGAGAACCGGTTCACCAAAACCTTTGGGGCACCCATCGAGCGCATACGGACCAAGGTCAAAGATCATCTGCCAGAGCCCATCAAAGCCTTCATCGCCGAGTCTCCCTTCCTCGTGATGGCTACCAGCGACAGCCAGGGGCATTGCGATGCCTCGCCCAAAGGGGGCCAGCCCGGCTTCGTCAGAATCCTCGACGATCGCCATCTACTGATCCCCGATGTGGCCGGAAACCGGCTCTTTCAGTCCTACCTCAACATGGATGACAACCCGCATGTGGGCCTCATTTTCTTGATCCCCGGCATTGCCGAAGTGGTGCGGGTCAACGGTCGGGTCAGCATGGTCAGCCGGCAGGCCCTCGACCGCTATCAGGTCGAATCCTCGATGTCTAATCCCGACGGCGACAGGGCGGTTCAGCAGGGCATCGTCGTCGAGGTAGAGGAAGCCTACACGCACTGCCCGCGGGCGCTGAATTACGCCCGACTCTGGGATGTCGACGAAATCCAGCGCCGGAGGCTTAGTGGTCGCCATCCGCTCCGTGACACAAGCCAGGACCGGCGTTGAGGACACACCTCGTTGATCGCGGGGCCAGTTGTCTCTAGGCCATTACCCAACGGGAGCCCTGTGCCGCCGCGCCGCCAACAACGGTTCGAAATAGCCTGAGGCAATGCACTCCAGCGTGGAAACTCTGGGAGCCCCGGACTGGCGGTGCACTACAACCTCGGAGAAGGGTGTGGCACGCGCCCCAGGCTGATCAAATTCGCCATCATGCGAAACGCCTCCGGTACGCCTGCCGGCAGCTGGGGAAAACAGGCATTGCTGGTAGACACGTCGTGCCCTTTGCCGTACTATATGCGAACCATTCCGCCGTGTTGGGGCGGCTCTCCCATATCGTGACATCTCCACAGCGGTTGAAGGCGTGCATGCCATCGCTCGGACAGATATAGGCCACGATCCTGGACCTAACCGTCGAGATCCTTCTGTGCAATGGGATTCGGCCCCCTTGCCACCATCCGTAGCCCATCCATGACGGCCTGTCATGCTTTGCATCAAAACAATGCATTACACTTTGTCCTCGCTCCCTGATATGGTGTGTGGGTGCTCTCAGCAGCGCCACGGCTGCCACACGGCGTTCCTCTGGTGCCCGGAAAGATCAATCCAGCGCATGCTCCTCGATGCACCATCTCGATCTGCCAAAAGCACCCAGTGGACATGATTCTGACGTCCGGGCAACGCGCGATAGACTCGGCGTGGCTCGATGCCCCCGGCGTCCGGGAGCACCCAGAGTGGTTTTCACATCAGCGTAGGACAGCATCGTCCGGCGAGTCTACTCTTCGGTTCTATCTCGCCCCCGATCCGCCCTGTCCAGAGGAGGAGGGGGATGAGAGGAGCGCCACGAGTGCTCCCGCGAGGGGTATTCAACTGATGAGTTGCGCTACAACGGCTTGACATCTTGCAATGCGAGGCGGCTCCAGATAGTCGCCGCTCGGCTACCGATGGGGATCAGGAAGGAATACGGGAGTGAAGCCAGTTAATTTGCTTTCCTACGTGAAAGGCATGCATTACGCCTGGGTGACGTTGGGCATTGCCGTGGCCATACGCTTGATCAGCTCCGTCGAACGCACCGCGTCCGGAGTGCTGCTGGCCTACATGGTCGATCCGGTCGGCGAGTTTGGCTGGAGCCGCAGCGTGGTGGGGCTGGCTTTATCGCTGCAATGGATTTTCTCGGGGGTCTTCGGGCCACCGGCCGGCTGGCTGGGCGATCGCTACGGCCTGCGTCTGACCATGGCTTTGGGCGCCCTGATGTTTCTAGGCACCTCCGTACTCATCGGCTTGGTCACTGCGCCGTGGCAATTCATCCTGTACTTCGGCATCCTCATGAGCGCTGCCCTGGCCATTTTCCAGGTGCCGCTGGTGTCAGCCGTCACTCTATGGTTCCACCGCCATTTGGGCGTGGCCATGGGGCTGTTGCAGTCCGCTCAGGGCCTGGCCAACGTGATGTTTGCGCCGCTCATGGTTGTGCTGCTCACTAACTGGGGCTGGCGCTGGGCCTTCTGGGGGCCTGGCGTAGTGGGAGGGCTGGTCCTCTTGCTGCTGATCCGCTTCTTCCGTAACGAGCCGGCCGAAATGGGGCTGCGCCCCCTGGGCGCCGACCCTAAGGCCCCGATCCAGCCTGTGCAGAGTGGTCCTCGCGCCCGGTTGCGGACCACCGTATTCCTCCAGCAAGCCCGGCGCACCTTCACCTTCTGGAATCTCATCGGTATCCACTACTGGGGGTGCGCCGGACATGCCATCATCGTCGTCTATCTAGCGGACATCGTCCGCACTCAGGGATTGTCCCTGGCCACAGGCGCCCTGGTGGTAAGCACCATGTTCGGCGTCAGTTCCTTCACGCGCTTCGCCGTCCCCATCCTCGCCGATCGGGCCGGGAGCAAGGGCGCCATGGCGCTCTGTTTCTTCCTGCAAGCACTGCCCATCGCGCTGCTGTTCTGGGCCCATGAGGCGTGGCACTTCTACCTGTTTGCCGTGCTCTTCGGCATCGGCTTTGGGGGAGAGATGAGCGCCTTCCCCATCATCAACCGCCAGTATTATGGCAATGCCCCGACGGGGACCATCTACGGTTGGCAGATGCTAGGCGCAGGCATCGGCATGGCCAGTGGTTCCTTCCTGGGTGGCGTGTTGCGTGATCTGACCGGCGACTATACGCTGGCGCTGGTCAGTTCGTTCGTGCTGAGCCTGATGGGAGCGACGGCCATCCTGATCTTGCCCTCTACGGCCCACCAGCAGATACCGGAGTGGGAAGCGGCTCTGCCACCACAGATCCGCCCTACCACGCCAGCCCAGCCGGCCACCTTATGACGTCTGCGCTGCGGGCCAACGGTTGGTCTGCTGCTGCCTGTGCCGCGGGGTGGGAGCTTGGCACGGAAAAAGTGCCATGGGTGATTGCCTAGAGGGATGATACGGTACTCAGGAAACAACCGCTGTCACACCCTCGATGTCAATGAGAGGAATAGAGGAACACGCGAGGAGGACCATCGCGAGCACTGGCGTGCCGCCATGCGCCGTACGGACCTGCACTGTATCCCCCGCTGTAGCTCCCACTTACACGGCCAGATCGAGCGGTAAGTCGGAAATGTCCTTCAAGCGTTTTCCTTGAACTAGAATTTCAAGCATTTCGTCAGCGTCCGAGAGGCTAAGGGCTTTTACCGTTTTGGTAAGCTCAGGTAGGGCAAAGTGATAAACATAATCGATATCCCCAGTGCCTAAAGCAATAGAGGCAAGGCGGCTTGGCAGCGGCTAGCTGGATATTTCCTTATGGTCGCATTATAAAGTTCAATGACAAGAGCATACTGTTCATATTTGGCGATTTCCAAACGGTTACGACTGGTTATCCGCTTGATCTCCCACTTCCCAGGACGTAGATGTCCGAGCTTCAAAAAAGTCGATACAAGAAATTCCTTACAGATCTCTTCGAACTTGTTGCTAGACATTTGTCCAGCTAAACGAGCCCCCTTCGCTGCCTCTCCAATTTGACTCAGAATACCTAATACAATTCTGATGCTATTCTGATTACTTCCATCCACATTGCTAGGGATACCTCGATGATCTACCTGCAGAACTGATCCAAGAAGTACAGCATGAAAGCTTTTCCGTGCTTCCGAAAACTAGGCTAATGTATCCATCCGACCTCGTCATCCTGTAAGTATTACATACTCGCCTCTATCTTCTAGTTTCTTCGAGTAGATCTCCTCGCGTTTAGGTCAAAATCTATGGACCCATTCTGAAAGAGCTTCGAGAAAATTCTCCATGACATGTTATCGTTTTAGGAGGCCGATGACATACTCCTCGTGCATACGTTGTTCTATCATAGAATTGGTTTTCTTCCCAAAGCGGGCGGGCATCATCCTTTTGTTACGATCCAAAATACGCGTGACCACTCCGACCACGTCGAACCCGATCGCCGCCGCGATATCAGCCAAACAATAATGAGTTTGAACGTCAATACCACGCATCAGCGACGTACCAACAACAATGATTGCGGCTGCGTTATTGCGGAGCACGCGATGGAATTCAATGAATACAGACTTCATATCAATGAAGTATTTGCGAAGAATCGCCGCTCGAATATGATCGCGCTTTGCAAGTTCGTGGATGATCATCTGCGGCATATCAGGCAGTGGGATCTCTGGGAGATGCTCGGTACGCTCAGAACCGATATATCCAGCTCGTAACTTGGCCAAAGTCACGACCGATCCACCCAGCCAGACCAGTGAAAATTTATGTGCACGCATATAATCAATCGCATTAGCGTAGGGAGGTGAAGTGACAATAAGATCGATGGACCCAGCTGTAACGGGCATATCCCGAGCATCGCCTACCAGTACAGCCGCCAGCTTGCCATTCGTTGTAAGTTGTGCAATACTCACAAAATTCTTGCGCAGCCGAAGTACGAATTGTTCAAGTGCGTTTTTAGGGACTTTAGTCTTATCGAGATGCGGGCGACTGTGCGCTAAATCACGGGCCAGAGAGACCCCTCCCGACTTGGTAACGATAATTGATGAAAAGGTCAATTCAAGAAAATGGCGTACTGATCTATCAGTGACATCCTCGATTGCAAGCACCAAGGCCATAAGTTCGCGTTGTGTCGTCGGCAAAAACCAATAGTTAATAAATGCTTGTGTACGCTCATCAAACCGTCTTCTGAGCTCCTTCTCGACTGCCCTTCCGTCTGACAATAACGCGTTAGCCCTCAAAAGAACCTTATCACCGGCATATCGTAAGTTCTCCAGTTCTAATCGAGTTGTCTTCACAGTGCTCAAGCGCAATGCCAGCGGGTCGATATCCAGCCCAATCCCGCGGCGGCCTTCAAGCAATGCTTCAACGACGGTTGTGCCGGAGCCCATCATTGGGTCAAGAACCACGTCGCCATAGCGAGTCAAGCTGCGAATGAAAGCGCGCGGCAATTGGGGGGGGAACTTCGCCGCAAAGGCGTGCAGATCGTGCGAGGCATAAGCGCTATCTTCCCCGTGGAAATTCAACTCACCGCCTAACAGCATAGCTAGCCTTTCGCGCTTGGACAGCCCGTGTCCGAAATGAGCTTGGGCATGAGGCGCTTGGGCTGTACGTTCCTCAAAGGCAAACAATGGGAGCTGCTCCTTTACAGCGCTTGGTGACGAAGGAATGACAGGGTATGTTGATGTCACGTCCGCCCTTTCCTCACCTGGATTACCGACCCCTCAAGCAAGCGCATCGGTCCGAATGTGACCCTCTCGTGGTACTTGGGAGACCCTTGTTAGTTCTCAAGCTTTGGTAGGAACGGCTGAGCCTTTAGTTTTAAAGGCCCTTTATTGAACTCCCCAGTTTTTGCAACGTTAACGGGTATCGTACACTCTTTTCAACTGAAAAAATTGGGATTCTGAATCCCAACAGAGGGAAATCCTCTGGAAGACGTGCATAAGCGCAATCCCTAGCCCCTAGTCGTTCCCCTCGTCGGCGCTGGAGCCAGTCGGGCGGTTTCCCACCATAATGCTCCCTTGCTTAGTCGATGTCAGGCAAGGATCAGACCACAAAGCGAAATCGAGCCGCTCCGGTACGCGGTGGAGCATAGAACAATGGAAGCGAAGTGAGAGGTTATCGACACAAAGCTCCAGGGTTGACTTTTTTACGAGAGCGTCGACCGTCGGTGCTATACTCGTCATCGATGGGGTCGGATATGTTGCTCAACCAGGTATCCGCACGCGCCACGCCGTGCACCAGCCGATACGGCCGCGATGGACTCGCTGCTCGACACAAGTCAGAGGAGGCTCAACGATGGCGACGATGACCGGTGGGGAGGCCCTCGCTCGCACCCTTAAGGCCTCGGGAGTGGAATACATCTTTGGGATCTCGGTGGGCTCACAAGCCCCTTTAACTGTGGGAGCGATGCGCTTAGGCATGAGAATCGTGACGGTGCGGGATGAGAAATGCGCCGCACTGATGGCCACTGCCTACAGCAAAATCAGCGGCAGACCGGGTGTCTGCTTGGCCTCCGGCCCAGGGGCAGCCCACCTGGCTCTGGGGATGTATGAGGCCTTCAACTGCGGCAACGCCATCGTGGCGATCACCAGCGATGCCACCCCCGCTGGCAGGTGGCGCCCCGGCAGCACGTACATGGATCAACAGGGCTTGTTCAAGCCCATCACCAAGTGGACAGCGCGCGCTGAAGCATTGGCGACGCTTCCCGACATCACCCGTCGCGCGCTCAGGGTCGCCACCACCGGCAGTCCTGGGCCGGTGGCGGTGATAGTGTCCACCCCCTTATTCGCGGCAGAGGGCGATTTCCACCTGCCAGTGGAAGCCGAGATCTCCCATCATCCGGCGTATCGCGTCGCCCCCGGCGTCGAATCTGTTGAGCAGGCGGCACAATTACTCCTTGCCGCCAACAGACCGGCGATCATCGCGGGGGGCGGGGTGATGCTGTCTCAGGCGGGCCAGGAACTGCTCGAATTGGCCGAGCTGATGGCCATCCCGGTGGCCACGACGCACGTCGCTCACGGCACATTCCCAAGCCCCCATCCCTTGAGTCTCGGTGTGGTTGGCAATGCGGTGGCCGGGAACCGCGGGCGGATCGCCAACCAGGTCGTCGGGGAGGCCGATGTCCTGCTCGTGGTGGGGAGCCGGCTGGATGGCCGGACGACGCGTGGGTATAGCTTGATTCCTCCCACCACAAAACTAATCCAGATCGATATCGACGCCGGCGAGATCGGCAGTCACTATCCGGTTGCGGTGGCGATCGTCGCCGATGCCAAGCGTGCCCTCGAAGCACTGAAGGCCACGCTGGCGGGAAAACTCACGCGTCCCGAGTCCATCGCCGAGACGCCGAGGGCGCGAGAGATCGCCGGCATGGTCGAGGCCTGGTACACGGAGTTCGCCCCGCAGATGCATTCCAATGCCGTCCCGATCAAGACCCCGCGCCTGTTTAGGGACATTCAAGACTTCATCGATGAGAATACGATCGTGGTCGTAGACGCCGGCGGTTCGTCGTACTGGGCTCCCGCCTATCTCGAGCTGACCCCCGCGAACCACGCCCTGTACCCACGCGGCGCAGCGGCCATCGGCTCGGCGCTGCCGATGGCGCTGGGCGCCCAATTGGCGGCGCCGGAGAAACGCGTGATCTGCATCTCCGGCGATGGCGGCTTCGGCTATAACATCATGGAACTGGAGACCGCCGTGCGGCTCAACCTGCCGGTGGTCAACATCATCGTCAATAATCATGCCCTCGGCATGGAACGGCGCGGCTATCTCGAATATGCCGGGGAGGTTCCCCCGGCGCCGGTCTCCTTCAGTCCTCAGGACTTCAGCAAGATCGCCCAGGCCTTGAATTGCTTCGGGGTTCGCGCCGAATGGCCGGGGGATATTCGAGGCGCGATTCAAGCGGCCCTGGCGTCGGGGCGACCTGCCGTGGTCGATGTGCTGACCGACCCGGAGGACAGTGACTCCGAGAGGACGCGGCCCTGGCGGTCCTATTGATGGCGAAGGGTGCTTGGATACCGAACGGCCCGGCTTGCCCTATGCGCGGCTGAGCCGTTTCACACCTTCGGCAGGATGTCAGTGATAAAGGCGCGGAGCTGCTTGCGCTGCTGCTCTGCATCGCTGCCGCGGTAACGCACGACAACGCCGCTGTAGCCCAGATCGACCAGGCGTCGCAGGTCGTCGACGATATCCGCTTGGGGACCTGTACCCGTATCCCGGCTGCCGTCCGCGCCCTTCCTGGTTTCCCCAATGTTGATAAAGAGCTTATGGACCAGGCTGAGATCGGCCAATCGTCGCCCGTGCGCCTCGCACAGTTTGCGGAGCACGCCTAAACGCTCACGCAGGTGCTCAGGGCGCAGCCCGGTCGATAGCCAGCCATCCCCCAATCTGGCAGCCCGGCGGAGCGCGGCATTCGAGGTGCCACCGATCAGGATGGGCGGATGTGGACGCTGCACCGACCCCGGGTTGGATGCTAGGGGATCAAGGCGATAATACTCGCCCTGGAACGTCACCTCGCCCCCTTGGCACAGGCGTTTGACGATCTCGATGCACTCGTCGGTCACCCGACCGCGGGAGGCAAATGGCCGTGCGTCCAGGGCTGTGAACTCCTCAGCCAACCAACCGACGCCAGCCCCCAGCATCATACGTCCGCCTGACAAGACGTCGAGGGTGACCAGCATGCGCCCCAACAGCACCGGATTGCGATACGGCATCACCAGCACCGCGGTGCCGATCTTGACCCGTCGCGTCGCCCCCACAAGCACGCCCATGGTGGCTATGGGCTCCAGCAACGGCTCTTTCGTCATATCAACAGGAAAGGTCCCTGTGGGGCTGTAAGGGTATCTCGAGGCGAACGTCGTCGGAAAGATCACATGATCCGCCACCCATATTGATTCCAGGCCCGATGACTCAGCCAGCTCAGCCAGCTCCAGGATGTGATCGCGTGTGGCCAGCCGGCCGTAGATGCCAACATCCAGGCCAACCTTAAGCGTTTGGGCCATCATTTCCCCCCTGTCCCTGCGTCCGTGATGCTCCTGTGCGTCGCGGTGTTCTTTCGATGGGAGGCTCTGTGTACTGGCCAGAACCTCGAACCTCGTACCCATAGGATTTTTCAGATCAACGTCTGGCACGTCTGGCTGGTGAGGACCGTCAGTGCCTCCCCCTAGCGCAATCGCGCCCTCACCCCGCCCTCTCCCAGAGGGTGAGGGGGAATCGTGCTGGCTACGCCACGGCCGGCACCGCCACGCTGCGCCGCTCGTCGATCGCCTGCAAAACGGCCTGCGTGACGGCGACCAACTGCAGGCTCTCCTCGCCATCCGGTAGCAGACTGCGCTCGCCGCGTAACTCGCCTTCGAAAGCCAGGACTTCCTGTTCATAGACCGGGCTCGCCGGGAAACGCTCTTCGGTCGAGCCGTCACGGTCGCGGATGCACACCACGTGCTCCGTGGCGAAGCGCAACGCCGAGGTGATGAGCGTCGCCTCCGAGCCCTCGATGATGAGGTTGTTCTCAGCGCTCGCCACTTCGCGCGTCGCCCGTGCCACCGCATGGCAATCGGCGTCGAGGCGACCGAGGACGCTGACAGTGTCATCCGGCTGACGATCGCGGCGGTCCGGATGGCTGAGGGCGGCGACCTCGACGAAGCGCTGGCCACTCACCCATTGAATCAGATCGAGCAGGTGTACCCCCACATCGAAGATCACGCCGCTTTGGGCGAAGTCCAAACGCCACGATGTTCGACTTCCCAGACCCGAGGCTCGTGCGAGTGAGAGCGCCACCAGCCGTCCGAGACGGCCCGACCGCACGAGGTCGCGGCCGCGTCCGATGGCTGCATCGAGGCGGAGCTGGTGGGCGATACGCAAGATGACGCCGGCGTCACGGCAGGCGGCGACCATCTCCCGCGCCTGCGCCACGCTCATGGCAAACGGTTTCTCACACAGCACATGCTTCTTGCCATGCGCCGCGGCGAGCACGGCGGCGTGATGCAGCGCATTCGGCAGGGCGATGTAGACGGCATCGACGCTGGGGTCGTGCATCAAGGCGTCGAGGTCGGCGTGGACGCGCTCGACGCCGAAGCGGTCGGCGAAGGCGCGCCCCTTGTCGAGCGTGCTCCCCAGGCAAGCGACCAGACGCGAGCCTGGGTTCTTGACCATGGCTGGGGCGATGAAATCCGTCGTCACCCAGCCGAGTCCGACGATACCCCAGCGGACCGGGGATTGTATATCACTCACCTGTCATCCTCCACGACCACCCGGCAGCGGTCTCGCGCCGCCAGCCTGCCCACCGTCTGATAAGGTTGGGTTTTTTCTCGTTACGACAACCGCCCAGAGCGCCCTTCTCCCTCTCCCTCCGGGAGAGGGCGGGGGTGAGGGAAGTCCAAGCGCTGCACAGACTGGGGGCCGCCCTCACCCTGACCTTCTCCCAGCGGGAGAGGGGATCTCATGCCTCCGCGACTCAGGGTGTAAGCGGATGTACCTGGCGTCTATATGAGTGAGGCAAGCGGGAACGAAAGGCACCCCATCGAGTTGTACACTATTCCCCCTCTCCCTGCGGGAGAGAGGGGAATAAGTTTCTCACCAGTACGCGAGGACGACATCTTTACAGGTCCTCCACTTTACAGGTCCTCCACCGGCCGGGTGGCGATGCCGTAGGTGCCATAGAAGAAGTGACCGTAGTGCGTCGAGCCGCCGGACACGAAGAGGACGTACTGCTCGGGGCTTTCTAGGGCTGGTATGGTCGCGTCCGGATCGCCCGCCAGATGTTGCAGCTCCGGGTGGACCAGCCAGCGTCCGTCGGCGTCCGTGGGCATGCCGCGCCCCCCCATGGCGGCCTTGAGGGCAATGCGGCAGTGGCGGTGCAGCCAGGCCTGGACGTCCTGCTTGCTCATGCCGGCTTCAGCCAGGATGACGGCCCGCGACGGGCTGAGGATGATGGGGTGGTACGGGCCTGGGTAGGAGACCCGCTTGTTGCTGTGGCCCACTTGGGCGGATTGCCACCCCCTGAGCCAAGCACCCGCGCCAGCGTTGCGGTAAAACATCATCGAAGCGATATTGTGCAGCGTATCCTGATGAGTCCTGGAGGCGGGATCGATGATGTCCGTAGGGCCGGTCACCACGACCACGGTGACGGCGCTGTCATCGCGCCTGAACCCCTGATCCACATGGTAAGGCGGCCACGGACTGGCGTCTTCGTTCTCGGCCAGGCACATGCCGAACTTGGTGGGCAGGCCGATGAAGTTGGGGTCGCCGGCCCCTGCCTTACAATAGCCGATGTTGATCAGGCATAGGCGCAGTGCACGGCCGATGGCCGTGTTGGCGTGGTTGACGACGCCTGGCCCCATGGCTGAGGTGCCCGCGTTGATGCCGGCCTTCTTGGCGATCGGGCCATTCACCAGGATCAGGGGAGCTTCCGTGTGGCCAGAGACCTGCATGTCGCGATGGTTCATCTGGGGTTGCGCCAGGCAGTCGATGGCGGCCAGCAGCACGGGGAGGTGCTCCGGTCGGCAGCCGGCCATGACAGCGTTGATGGCGATCTTCTCCACCGTCGCCAGGCCGAAGCCGGGCTCCATCACCATGAGCACGTCCTGGGGCTGGCGTTTGGTCCCCCGCAACATTTGCTCGACCGCAGCCGGAGTGGGCGGCACTACCGGTAGACCATCGCTCCAATCGCGTTCCGCCAGGAAGCGGTTGACCGCGTCCAGGCCCCCAGGCGTCTCATCCATCTCCACCGTGAAGATCTCGGTGGGCTTGCCGCCGCCCTGACTCCCACCGGTCGCCGCCACAGCAGTGGGCAGCGTGGTAAGGCCCCGAATGATGGCGTCGATCTGCTCATCGACCATTTTGTGGATGAAATCCGCCTGCTGGCCGGTGGTGGCGTGGGGGATCGTGACAAAGGCCGTGCTGGGTTGGCCCCATCCATCCACGCAGGACTGCCAGGCCCGCACAAAGCTGCTGGCGACAATGCCGACCGCCGGAACCCCCGCCCTCTCCAGGGCGACCATGTCGTGGGCAAGCCACGACGTGCAGCCTCCTCAATGTGCGGTGGCGCCGATCACCGCGTCCACCTCCGCGGCGATGCGGGCCGCCTCCTCGGCGTCGATATGGGTGCCGCGGCTGAGCGCCGGGCGGCCGGGCCGGAGGTCGCCGCCGTAGCGCTCGAACTTGATACCGGGGTAGCGCCGGCTGAGGTGTTCGGCCACGCGCTCCACGGCGACGTCCGCCCCGCCGGTCATGTTGTTGTAGAGGCCGATGGTTTTGCCCTCCAGGCTGCCCAGGCGGGGAGCCGGAGGCACTTTGAAATCGACGCGGTCGGCGGCGGGGGACATAATTTGCACCTTCATGCTGGTTCTCCTCTCCGGTTGACTTAGGGCGCCCGGCAAGCTTCAGCCCACCGTAACGGGTGCGATCTCTCGTAGTCTGGGCAGCACCTCCTTGGCGAAGAGCTTGAGTCCCTTCTCGGTCTCGGCATGCGTCATGAAGCCCGAACGCCCGATCATGACCAGGTGGCCGAAGCCGCCGACCTGGTCGTAGAACTCCATCAGCTGCTGATACACGGTGTCCGGGCTCCCTGCGAACAGAATGCCTCGTGCCATCGCCTGCTCGGCGGTGATGCCGATGAGCGTCGCGGCGTTCTGGCTGGCCGAGGCGATAGACTTGTCGGCCTTGCCCGCTCCGGCGCCATTGCCATCCGTCCCAGTGGTTTGAGCCGTTGGCTTCGGGGCCGTGCGGTAAACCTGCGGCGCCAGCTCCGGCGGCACGGCGCCGGGCAGGAATTTCGAATATTGCGGCGCCGACTTGAGGCTGGTGTTGAGGAACCACAAGAGCTTGCTGCCGATCTCCACACCCTCCTCGTGCGTCTCGCCGACGTAGACGAAGGCCGCATAGCCGAAATGGTCGGTGCTGACCTTAGGCAGTCCAGCCTCCTCTCGCGCCTGGCGGTACGCCGCCCAGGCCCGCTTGGCACCCTCTGCGCCGCGCAGCACCATGACGTTGACCATGCCGCGCCGGCCCACCTCGCGCGCCGTCGCCGGGTCGCCGGTGGCGGCCCACAGGCGTGGGTGCGGTCGCTGCCATGGAGGCGGCCAGATGTTGACGTGCCGGTGTGTGAAGTACTTGCCTTCCCAGCGAAAGGGCCCGTCATGGGAGGTCAGTGCCTTGATGATGAGATCGATCGCCTCCCAGTAGCGCTCGACGTTATTGACAGGATTGGCATTATTGGATGCCATTTCGCTGCCGCCTGACTTGACGAAGCCGATCTCCAGGCGCCCACGCGAGATGACATCGGCCGTGGCATACTCCTCTGCCACCCGCACGGGGTCTGGCCGTAGCGAGATCAGCGTCCCCAGGCTGAGGATGCGGGCCCGGCGCGTCTGCCGGGCCAGGATACCCAGGATCAACGGGTTCGCGCCGAACAGAGAGTTGATGCCGCCGTGATGCTCGATGGCCACCACGTTGATCCCCAGGTCGTCGCACAGCATGAATTCATCGAGCACCTCCTCGAATAGGTCGGCGGCGATCTTAGGATCACAGTACTTATTCGGCAGACTGGCGCGCACGGAATCCACGCGGTCCAGCACGTCTTGCGGCACGAAGGGATACGGATTCTCGTTGTGGAACCATACGTCCATGGGCTCTTCCTTTTTAAGTACCATGCGCTGTGATATCACCTCTACCCACGTCGCCGCCATCGAGGGTATATGCGGCAGCTAAGGCTCCAAAAACCCTCAGAAGGAACGCCACTGTTCCCTCTCCCCCTGGGAGAGGGGTAGGGTGAGGGCGGCCCCGCGCCTGTGCAGCGCTTCGAATTCGCTCACCCCAGCCCTCTCCCGGCGGGAGAGGGGGCCTTAGGCTGGCGCCTATGCCCATCGGAGGGAGACGGCTGGCGCGCGTGCAACCAGCGGCGTATGGATAAGGCGCAGTACTTATGTTCATCGTGTGATTAGGGCTGTAAAAACGCCGCCACACGCTCGACGAAGGCCTCAGGCTGCTCGATCTCAGGATGGTGTCCGGCCTCGGCAATGAGCTCGAAGCGCGCGCCAGGGATGAACCCGCTGTAGGCTCGGCCATAGGACGGAGCCACGATACCGTCGCTGGCTCCCCATAGTACCAATGTCGGCACTGTGATCCGCCGCAGCCAGCGCTTCAGCTGAGGATTGTACATATAGGGATGCCAGCCATACAAGCATAAGGCCTCCCAATTCCGGGCGCGCACGACCAACTCATCGTCCGACATAGCGTTGAAGTCCGGCGCCCACCTGGTGGGATCGTGCCAGCTTCGCCGCTGCACCTCCTGCGGCGCGGTGTTGAATACGTCGAGGATATCCGGCGTCTCACGATCGCTGATTTTGATGCCGAAAGCGTCTACCAGCACCAGGCGGTCGAGGCGATGACAGCACTTCACGGCGACCTCCGCCGCCAACCAACCGCCGAAGGACAGGCCCATCAGGCTGATCCGTTCGTATGGCAGTGCGTCGAGGACATCGAGATAAAGATGGACCAGGTCGTAGACCGTATCGAAATCCGACGGGCGGACCGAGTGGCCGAAGCCTGGGTGCGAGGGCGCGATGACCTCGGCGTGTTTGCCCAGCAACTCAACAAAGCGGGCGCGCGGATCGACGTTTTGCATGCCGTGCAGGACGAGGAGCGGCCGACCCGCACCGCGCCGGATCACCTCCAACTCCATGTTCCCCACTGACAGCCGCTGCGCAGCGGCGGACCGGATGGCGTTCGTCATGGCTTCCTCTCTAGGACTCCTGCAGAAAGGGCAGCACCGTTTCGAGGAACAGTTCCGGAGTCTGATGCGGCATGAAATGCCCGCTCGCCACCTCCACGTAGCGTGCGCCGGGGATCTGCTGGGCGATCGCCTTGACCTCGTGCAGTGGGCGTATGGTGTCATACGTACAGCCGATTACCAGCGTCGGACAGGCGATGCGGCTATACTGCTGGCTGAGGTCCATGTCGGCCAGCATGCGGTTGACGGCGGCAAAACCCTCGGGGTCGTTCGTCAGCCAGCGCTGGCGATACTGCTCGAAGCGTCGGCGGTCGCCCCGAAAGCGCTCGGGGTAAGACCGCGCCAGGCTCTGCTCGACGGCAACGCGCATGCCCTCGCGCTCGACCGCCTCGGCACGCTGCAGCGACTGCCCTCGTCTATCGGGAGAGACGCCAGTGGCCGGACTGCTGACCACCAAACGGCGCACCCGGTCGGGATACCGAGCGGCAAAAGCCAGCGCGATGCCTCCTCCAAGCGCTGGGCCGACGACGTGACATGGCTGGGCGATGGCGAGCGCATCCAGGAGCCCAGCGATATCGCCGAGCAGGTCATCAAGTCGCAGGATCTTCACCTTTTCCGACATGCCGAAGCCACGCAGATCGAAGCGCAGCACACGGAAGGCCTGTTGGAACGCTGGGAGCACGGGCTCCCAAAATTCCAGGGAGCCACCCAGCTCATGAATAAGCAGCAGCGGCACATCTCCTGTGCCGCTCAGATCGTAGCGGAGGACGACGCCATTAGTCTCCAGCCAATCCATCTGTCCACTCCTCCCCGCACGCTTCAGACGTGGCGGCGTGTGTTCCCACCGGCACGCCGCCATGCCGATCGCCCATCCCATCCCTACCCTTAGCGCGGCGTATGCTGGGCCAGAAAACGCGCCACGGCTTCCTTCGCCGCCTGGTGCTCAGGCTCCTTCCAGTGCTCGATGAACGTAGCATTCGGCGCCAGGGCAGCCAGTTCGCGCGAGGTGGACTGCGGATGGTGGAGGTCATTGCCCATTAGAACCAACAACGGCGTCTGGCAGCGCGAGACGAAGTCGCGCGAGACGTTGAATAGGAACTCGCCATCGTACATGTTGTGCTTGAAGGACTCCCACGCCTCCTCGCTCACCTCGGGGCGACGAGGCTTCAAATCGTGCGCCCAGCTGTCGAACATCTCGTAAAACGCTTGGCGGTTGTTGTCCAGCCCGATGGTCTGGAAGATCACTGCCGACACCACACGCTGTGGCGCCGCCTGGATCAGCCCCATGATATACGGACCGCCGATGCACATCCCAGCCACATGAAAGCGATCGACGCCGAGGTAATCCATCAAGGCGAGCTGATCGGCCGTATACACATCCCAGCTGTCCGTGGCGCGAACGGGGGCCACCGATTGGCCGGCATTGCGTTGATCCATGGCGATAACGCGATAGTGCGGCGCCAAGTGCTCGATCGGATTCCACGGCGTGCGTTGCCAAAACGCCACGGATGAACGCATGCCGCCCGGTGCGATCAGCAGGATCGGAAATCCCGCCCCATGCTCCTCGTAATACAACTCGATATCATCGCGTTTGAAGATCGGCATCGCAGGTCCTCCCCCTTGTGCTCGCTCGTGCTTATGACCGACTTGAGAATGTCGTGGTGTGTTGAGACCTTCACCTCAGCGCGGCCCTGGAAAGCAGCGACATCGAAAGCTCCTAGAGAGGCCACGGGCGCTATTGTGCCACAACATGGTCGGGAATGCACTGCACCCAGAAGAATCATGTCCCCGCCGCCACGCTATCGGTCTCTCCCGACTGTCCTCAGCGGTGGCGCTTCTGGAAGACCTTGCCCCTCTCCTGGATCAGATAATCCAGCACCCATTGCTGATTATCCCGCGCCAGCGGCGCTCGGCCGCGGACGGTGGTCTGTCCATGTGCCATGTGCGTGTTTCCTCCTTCCAGTCCTCGTCCGATTTCGCACGAAATTTTTGGGCATAACGTGGTCGCCCATATGCCCGCTGCGTCCTCATCCTAACCCTCTCCCGTTGAGCTAAGCATTACCTAGCGCTTCTCCCTCCTGGTGAGCATAGGCGCTAGGTGAAGCCCCCTCTCCCTCTGGGAGAGGGCCGGGGTGAGGGAAGCCAAGCCTGTGAGAGGCATGTGGGACGGCCCTCACCCTCACCCTCTCCCGATGGGAGAGGGGACCACGGGTGCCTGCCATAGCTTTAACTGGTGGGTATGCCTCTGGTGGAGGAGGAGTCAGGGGGGGAAGAGGATAGCATGGTTAGCCAAATATCGGTTACCCAGCATAGATAGCTCAAGATCCGCCCACCGGGAGCGGGGAGATGATCGCATAGCCATACCGTCTCTTCTTGCCGCATTAGGATTCGTTAACAAGCACTTGCCGTGCGGAGCCTGAGGCGCTCCAACCGAGGCAGCACTTCTGCGGCGAAATACGGCAGCTCTTTGAGATAGTCGACGAAGTTGATCGCCAAGCCGTCGAAACCCGCGGCCTGCAGCCTGGCCAGCTCACGGGCGACCGTGTCTGGATTGCCGATCGCGCAGTAGGAGCCCCGCGCTAGCGCCTTCCGGGCGAGCTGGTCGGGCTCACGGCCTGGCCACAGCTCTTCGGCATCAATGCGGGCGCGAGCGTCGCGGGCGTGCATCTCGGCCAGATAGCCGATAGCTTCCCAGTCGGCGTGGTCGACGACATAGCGGACGAAGTCGTCGGCTTCTTTCTGTGTAGGCCGGCAGACGATGCCCACGGGCGTCCAGACCTGGATGTCGCGGCCGCGCTCACGTGCCTGCCGCTTTGTGTCGGCGATGCGCGCGGTACTGGACTCAGGCGGTTCGACGCTGTCGAAGTGCAGATCCGAGTGGCGGATGGCGAACCGCCGTCCAGCCGGGGAGCTGCCGGCGTTCATCATCAGCGGCGCTTGGTCGTTGTAAGGCCGCGGCGATCCCTGTACGCCGCGCAGCCGGTAGTAGGTGCCCTCGAAATCGAACGGGCCTTCCCCGGCCCAAATCCGGCGGACGATGCTCCACCATTCTTCGCCCTGCGCATAGCGGTCGTCGTGGGCGTGTTTTGCCACCCCGAACATCTGGAACTCGTCCTCGTTCCAGCCACAGACGATGTTCACCCCGAGGCGGCCCTGGCCGATGTGGTCGGCGGTGGCCATCTGCTTGGCGGCGACGAGGGGATGGTGCAGGGCAACGTGGACGGTGCAGAACACGTTGATGCGCCGGGTCGCGGCCAGCAGGCCACACGTCCAGGCGATGGATTCGAAGCTGGTGCCGTTGGGGTTCGACTCGCCGCCGTAGCCCTTCCACCGGGCGATCGGCACCATGCACTCGATCCCCACCTCATCCGCCAATTGGGCCAGCCTGACGTTGTTCTCCCAACTGGCCTCCCAGCGCTCGGGAAGTGTGGCATAGGTTCTGCCGCTCGAGCAGTTGGGGCCAAAGATCCCCAGCTTGAGGGGATTGCCGTACACGATCGCGGCATTGCGCTGTCGCATCCTCGCCCTGTCCTCTCCGCAGCTCATTCGCAGCTCAGACCCGCTGCTTCCAACCCGCCATCCCTTCCGATGGAGGTCTGGCCGAGACGCCGACGAAACCACCGACGGAGCCGTCGCTATGCATAGGCGACTTGCGCCTTAGCAAAAGCCTCCTCGATGGCCGGGGCCATGGCGCCGATGTCGGCACAGACGGCGTAGCGGAGGTACCCCGGGAAGTGCACCCCCACCAGCCCCGTCTCTTCGATCATCAGCATATTGAAATGCTCCGCGCTCTCGATGTTTCTTCCCAAGGCGCGGGTGGGGATCAGCCATAACGTAAAAAAGCCTGCCGCCGGGTCGTGGGCCAACCGCATGCCGTGGCGCGTCAGGATGGCGATCAGGCGTTGGAGTCGCGCACGATACATAGCGCGATAGCGTGCGATGCCCGCCTGATCGGTTTCCAAAGCCGCCAGCACGCCCGCGGCCATCGGCGCTACGAAGCCGGTATCGGTCTTGCCCTTCACCACTCCAAGGTCCTCGATGAAGTCGGGCGAGCCCACGATGGCGCCGACATGCCAGCCGGTGCCGTTGCCGATCAGCTTGGCGGCGGTGAACGCCTCAGCCCAGGACAGCTCCGGGTAATCCGCCGCGACCTCGGTCAGGGTCACGCTGTCGGGGTCATAACTGAGCACATAATAGGCGGCGTCATTGAATAGGCGGATGTCATGCGCGCTGCAAAAGGCGCACAGCTGCCTGAGCCACTCCCGGCCCGCCACCTGGCCGGAGGGGTTGTGGGGATAGTTCATCATGATCAGGTCGGTGCCGGGTGCGATATCGTCCGGCATAAAGCGGAAGCGATTGCCCGGATGCAGCGGCAAGGCATAGTGGGTGACGAGCGGATGGTACCCGCACCAGTCCGCCGGAATGGGGTAGCCGGGACTGGTCGTCGTCGCCACGGTGATCCGGCGCTCGGCGCAGCCACAGGCCAACGGCACCAGCCCCAGCATGGGCTTGATGCCGGGGATGGGCAGATAGGCCACGGCGTCGCGGGGGAGGGCACAGGGCACCTGGGCTTGGATGAAGCGCGGAGCAAAGTCGGGGACGCCGGGGCTGGCGTTGTACTGATACGCGTGCATCGCCTCCTCATCGCTCATGACGGCGGCGGCAGCGGCCTGGCGGGCACTGAGGAGCGCCGGCCCTTTCGGCTCGCCGATAGAAAGGTCGAGCAGCGCCAAGCCACGCGCTTGGGCCTCGGCGCGTTTGGCGCGGATGGTTTGCAACACGTTGCCGCCCCCTGGCCCTAATCTCGATCGTCGCATGGCCTCCTCCCTCCTTGCCGGTCACCGCGAGGTTTTCAGTGTCCACCGGCTGGTCATCGCCAGCGTCCCGCCCCCTTCATTTCGACCACGACATCACGCTAAATGCTTGCGTACGAACTCGCCGATACGGGCGATGGCCTGCTGGGCTTCCGGGAGGATGGGTGCGAAATGATGCCAGACGTGGGGCATGTCCTCCCAGACCTCCAACTGCACCGGCACACCGGCCGCTTTGGCGCGTTCGGTCAGGGCATTGGCATCGTCGAGCAAGGTCTCAATGGATCCAACTTGAACCAAGAGCGGCGGGAGGCCACGCAGATCAGCATAGATCGGCGAAGCGAAGGGGGCCTGCGGAGGCTTGCCGGCGAGATAGAGACTGGCGATGTGTAAGATTCTCTCCCTGGTCACCGATGGGTCTGAAGCGGCGTTGGTCACAAATGTGCGACCCGTGGCCTCCATATCCACCCAGGGCGAGATACAAACGCCTGCCGCAGGCAGCGGCTCACCGACATAGCGCATGGCCACCATGGCCGACACGACCAGGCCACCACCGGCGGAATCGCCCGCCAGCACAATGCGTTTGGGGTCGTAGCCGCGGTTTAACAGCCAACGGTAGGCTGCCAGGGCATCCTCAACCGGCGCGGGAAATGGGTTCTCGGGGGCCAGGCGGTATTCGAGGCCGAGCACTTTGATCCCCGCCGCCCGGGCAAGATGGGCCAGCATCACCCGATGGGTGCGCATCGATCCCAAGACATAGCCGCCGCCATGCAGATACAGCATGGCAGAAGCATCGTTGACGCCGGGCGCCCAGATCCATTCCGCCGGCACCTGTCCGGCACCAATGCGCTCGGTGGAGATGTCGTCGTCTAGTGGCAGCGTCGACAGCATGGTTTCGTAGGACACACGATCGTCTTCGATGGTCTTGCGTGGCGCCGTGGCGCGCGCTCTGATCATGCTGATCACGCGGTCTAACTGCGGACTCTTAGCCATAGCGATCCCCCCTTGACCGGTCAGATAGCATCGGCGACCATCGCCAGCATTGCACAGGACTTCAGCGGGCGAATAACGTTCCCGCAGTATATCGATGCGCCTCGCTGGCATCAAGGCACCCGATATCGCCGGGGGCACGTCAGCGTGTTGCGTCGTGGTGCCAGGGCCTGTTCTCGCCCCCTCTCCCTGTGGGAGAGGGCGGGGGTGAGGGCAGCCCACGTGCCTGAACACGCCCGGCAGCTATCATCCCCAGCCTTTCCCGCAGGGAGCGCGCTCACCGCCTCAGAGAAGTGGTAGGCGAAGCGTGATGCCAGAGGCATCTGCCATAAGCTTCGAACCTGGCCATGGCTTGCCTCTCCTCTCCGACGGGTTACCGATAGGTGCCGCGCAGCATATCGGAGCCATCGCCAGGGGTCAAGCGCGCTGGCAGGAGAGAGTGTGTGCCAGTGACGTGAGACCTTGACACATAGCCTGGGCGGCAGTATGCTCGGCCCAGACGGGTTGGATTGGGCAATGGTGCCAATGCACATGGGAGGCAAGACGATGACGGTAGCGTATGATCCCACGCGACACTGCGACATCAAAGTTTGGGACGTCGAATATCGCCGCGATCCAGTGCGGACCCTGCTGGCCCGTATCTACCAACCCCAAGGCGAGGGCCCGTTTCCGGTGCTCCTGGATATCCACGGCGGCGCCTGGAACGACCAGGACCGCACAGCGAACGCCCCGGTCGACGAACAATTAGCCACCAGCGGCCTGCTGGTGGTGGCGATCGATCTGCGCCTGGCCAAGGAGGCGCCATACCCCGCCTCGGTGGCGGACGCCAACTACGGCATCCGCTGGCTGAAGGCCAAGGCCTCGGAGTGGCATGGCGACCCCGCAACGATTGGCGTTCTGGGGAGTTCGAGCGGCGGCCACGTCGTCCAACTATGCGCCATGCGCCCGCACGACCCGCGCTACACTATGCATACGCTGCCGGAGGCGCCACACCTGGACGCCACGCTGAACTACGTGATCGCCCGCTCGCCGATTAGCGACCCCTTTGCCCGCTACGAGCAGGCCAAGAAGATGCAACGCGACACCTTGATCACCAACAGCGAGGTGTATTTTTATCCTTGGGAAACCATCTTCGAGGGTAATCCCCAGCGCATCCTCGAGCGCGGCGAGCCGGTCAGTCTGCCGCCGATGTTCATCCTGCAAGGGGAATTGGACGACAACGTCCTCCCAGAGATCCAAGAACGCTTTGCGGCAGCGTATCGGGCGGCCGGCGGTGAGATCGATTATGAGGTGTTTCCAGGCTGCGATCACCGCTGGATCATTCATCCGGGGCCGCAAACGGATCGGGCTATTGCCATGATCAAAGCTTTCATCGCCCGCCAATTGCAGCCCCGGCAAGCGGTGAGATGACGGTGGCCAAGGGGCATCTTCGACCGGTATCACCACACCCGCCGCCGTCGCACCCCTGGGGCGACCCGGTGTGGTCATATCCCGTTCCCGTGGCGGTACACCCCTTCCCGGACGGCTGGCGTGTCGACGTCGCTGTGGTCGGCGCGGGTTTCACCGGGTTAGCCACCGCCCACTACGTGCTGCAGCGCTCGCCCACCCTGCGCGTGGCAGTGTTTGAGGTGCAGGAGGTGGGGGCGGGAGCCAGCGGCCGTACGGGGGGCTTGGTGCTGGAGGACACGGCAGTCGGTCCGCTGCCCGGCGTCGAGGACTGTATCGCCACGCTGCGCGAGCTGGTCAGCACTCAACGCATCGCCTGCGATTTGCGCTTGGGCGGCTGCTGGCAAATCGGGCGTCGGGGCGGCCATCCTCATTCTCCGATCCATTGGGACGACCACGGCGTGTTAGAGGTCGTCAACTTCATACCTGGCGGCGCCTTTGATCCCCGGAAGTTTCTGGCGGGATTGGCCGAGGTCGTCCAGCGCGCGGGGGGACTCATTCTTGAGCATGCCCCGGTGACGGGACTGGACGTGACGTCGCGGGGTGTACGGCTTGAAGTCGGCGGGAGGGCGGTGTTTGCAGAGCGCGTCGTGTTCGCCACGAACGCCTTTTGTCTCCCGCTGCTGGGTCTCCAGGATTGGGCAGGGGGTGTCCATACGATCGCCGTGGCGACGGAACCGCTCTCGGATGCGGCCTTCGACGCCATGGGTTGGGCCACACATACACCATTTTACACCCTCGACCTGCCGTATCTGTGGGGGCGCGTGACAGCGGACGGTCGTGCGGTGATCGGCGCCGGGCTCGTCGGCCGCGACGCAGTCGACAACGCCCGCGTCGACAGCGCCGAAGCTGTGCAACTCTTCGACAGCTTGGAACGTCGCATTCGCGGGCTGCACCCCGTCCTGCACCGGGTACACATCACCCACCGCTGGATGGGTCCGTTATGTTTTACAAATGACAGCAAACCCGTCATCGCTCGCCTCGATGGCGACGGCCGTGTGCTGGTGGCAACAGGCTACCGAGGGCACGGCGTCGCTCTCTCGGTGCGTGTCGGTAAGCTGCTGGCGGATGTGCTGGCGGGTCAGGGGAGTCTGCCGGCGTGGAGTTATCGGCCTTCATAACGGCGAGGTGATTGCCACAGCTCAGGGTCAAAGACGTCAGCTCCCGCCCGTACACCCATGCGCCTCCAGAACATTCTGATGTTCGACATCTAGTTAGCCCGATTCCGTAGGCACATATCCCGCCGAATGGAGGACATATCATGGCCTTGTGCCGTCGCTGGTGATCCCTGATCGATTCCCTCTCCCTCCGGGAGAGGGATAGGGTGAGGGCGGCTTTGACCCTGTTCCATGCCTTGACTTCCCTCACCCCCGCCCTCTCCCGGAGGGAGAGGGAGTAAGGCACCAAGGGTTAGGGATGTATCTGAAAGAGTCTGCCCTTGTAGGCCCACAACTGGAGAGAGGGTATAACCAGGTGCCCAAACCCAGAGACGATGAGGACCGGAGGGGCAAACCGTGCAAAACTCTGACGCTTACCCTGCCGAAACACAGACCTTGACTTCGGCGGGCTAAACTCATAACCTCACGCACAACTCTCTTCCCTCACAGACAACCCGATGCTGTGGATACGAGAAGGGGTACCGCCATGAGGCTGTGTACGTATGATACTGGAAATGGACCGCGCGCTGGCGTGGTCGTCGACGAACGGGTACTGGATGTCGCCACGTTGTTGGGAGTGTCCGGCGGGCTACGCGACGTTCGGGCCCTGCTGGAACTGCCAAACGACCCATTAAGGCGGCTACAGTCAGCCCTGACCTCGGCAAGCGCAGCGCAGGGTCTGCGGCTGGCCGGCGTTCGGCTGCGCGCCCCGATCCTACAGCCGCCGACAGTGCGCGACTTCATGGTGTACGAAGGGCATGCCAACGCCGGCGGCACACGGGAACTTCCAGACGCTTGGTATCGACTGCCGATCTTCTACTTCTCCAACCCGCTGTGTATCTTCGGTCCGGATGAACCCGTCCCCTACCCGTCCGCCTCAGATCAACTCGATTATGAGCTGGAACTAGCGGCTATCATCGGCCGGGAAGGGACCAACATCGCCGAGAAAGACGCGTTGTCGTATATCGCCGGCTTCACCATCTTCAACGACTGGAGCTGTCGCGACCTCCAGCGCGACGAGATGCAAGCGCGCCTGGGTCCCGCCAAGGGCAAAGATGCCGCCAGTTCGCTCGGGCCGTGGGTGGTGACGACCGACGAGTTGGCGCCCTACATCCGCGACGACCGCCTCCATGTGCGCTGCACGTTGAAGGTCAATGGCGTGCAGTGGATGGACAATAACGCCGGCATCATGTACCACAGCTGGGCTGCCATGATCGAACGCGCCTCGCGGGACAGTCGCATCGTCCCCGGCGATGTCCTCGGCGGCGGCACGGTGACCGGTGGCTCAATCGGCGAGGCGATCCGCAACGGCTTCCCGGCCCGCTATCTCCAACCGGGCGACGTCGTCGAGATCGAGGTCGAGGGCATCGGCGTGCTCCGCAACACCATCGCGCCGAAAATCAACCCTAATCCGCACTATCGCTTCAAGGCCCCACCGCTGGAAGCTCAGCCTGCGGCACGGTAGCTCCGCGACCTGCCGAGGCTGTACACCCTGAGCTGACCGGCGAAGGGCGGACTCCACGGGCAATGCCAGTATGAGCAGGGTAGTGCTTGGCCCAAACCAACGCCAATATCCCCTTTCCTTCGCTCGCCGGAGGAGGTAAATAGCCCCTTCCTTTTGCTGGGAGAGGGAGCGATCACAGGCTGGATGTGGAGGCACTGTACGACTCGGTAAATTGCCCTCCTCCCTTGATGGGGGAGGGTTCGGGTGGGGGTGGAAGCCGTGCTGGGGGGAAGGGGGCGTCACGCCGTCATGCCTCCCCCTGCCAGCTTCCCTTCGGGGACATAGGTACCAGGTTGATCTAGCAGCAGGTATCCCCTCTCCCTGCGAGAGAAGGCCAGGGTGAGGGCGGCCAGACCTGATCTGTGGGACAATCCGCTGCGCGACCCGTTCTGCAACCATGATCGCCACTACTAAGGAGGACATGACAAATGGCTACCGTCGGCACCGGCAAGTACACCTATAGCGTAATCCAGGACTGGGCCAAACTGCCCCCAGGGCAGACCTTCGCCATGGTTAGCGCCGTGGCCACCGACTCGCAGGACCGGGTCTACGCCTTCCAGCGCAAAGATCCGCCGATCCTCGTCTTCGATCGGGATGGCAACCTCCTTAATAGCTGGGGCAATGGCGCTTTCCTGTTCGCCCACGGCATCTTCATCGCCAATGACACGGTGTACCTCACCGACCGGGACAGCTCGGTGTGCCTGGTCTACACCCTGGACGGCAAGCCCATCCAGATGCTGGGCCGCCATGGCGTGCACTCCGACACCGGGTGTGAGCGCCCGGGCGATCTGGTGCCGCGGGCCGCCGGTCCCTTCAACTACCCCAGCGAGATGGTCGTGGCCCCTTCGGGGGATCTGTATGTCTCCGATGGCTATCGTAACGCCCGCGTGCACCGCTTCGCCTGGGACGGCCTGTTGAAGCAATCCTGGGGCGAGCCCGGCAAGACCGCCCCGGGCCACTTCCACCTGCCCCACAGCCTGATCGTCGCCCACGAGAAAGTCTACGTCTGCGACCGCGAGAACCATCGGATTCAGGTCTTTACCCTGGAGGGGGCTTTCGTCGAGATGTGGACCGACATCCAGCGGCCCATGGACATCTCCGTCGACCGCGACGGCATGCTCTATGTCAGCGAGGGTAGCGTGAACGGATCCTCGGCCCGCATCAGCGTTCTGGACACGGCCGGCAAGGTGCTGGCCCGGTTTAACTGCCGCGGGCCGGGCCACGGCAGCTGGGTCGACTCCCGTGGCGATATCTACGTGGGACTGAGCGATCCCGGCGGTATAGATAAATTCGTGCGCCAGGGGTAACCCAGGACGTATCGCGTTCAACCTGTTGGTCAACGGTGGGGTACCGGCCCTGTGCTATCGTGCGGAAAACTCAGAAGCGAAGCTTCGATTCATCGGTAACCTTGGGCCTTCAGGGCGGGAAAGACCTGATGCCGAAAGGCCGCCACTTCCTGCTGGGGGCCGGCAAAGGTTTGAAACCCCATCAGATACAGTTTGCGAACACCGACCTTGGCCATGTCCATAATCCGCTGGGCGCAATGCTCGGGCGTGCCAATCAGACCCAGGGCGTCGCAGAGCTGGGCGATGACTTCATCGGGCACGAACGAGGTGGCGGCGATGGCCTCCTCCCAGTTGGCGGCATGGGAGAGGTCCGGATAGATCTTCCAAACGGTGTCCGGGATGTCAAAGGCGGGGAGATGCAGCCCGGCATCCTTGAGCCAATGCGCGCCCCAGCGGAGGATGCCCCAGTGCACTGCGATGGGTCGTGCCTGACGCTGGGCCTCGGCCATGGTTGCAGCCGTGCCGGTACGTACCGCCCAGATGATCTCCAGGTCATCGAGCCGGCGGCCGGCACGCCGGGCGCCGCGCTCCAAGCACTCCAAGGCCGCGGCGACGATCCCCGGCGTATAGCCCACCAGCAAAAGTGCCCCATCGGCGACCTCGCCCGCTAACTCGATAGCCTTTGGCCCCGAGGCGGCCATCAGCACCGGAATATGCCGCCCGGAGGCGTACGTCAACCGACCAGTCGTGCCGTTGAAATCGACTGTTTTCCCTGCCAGGAGTTCCTTGAGTGCCCCGATGCAGGCGCGCATCTGCGCCAGGGTGGCGGGCTTCCGCCCGATGGTGCTGGCGGAGGTGTAACCGGTACCAATGATACACTTGACGCGGCCGGGAGCCAGCTCATCGACGCTTTGCATAGCGCTGGCCAGCACGGACACGTGTCGGGTGAAGGGGTTGGTGACGGCAGGAAAGATGGTGATGTGCGAGGTCTGCATAGCCGCTGCCGCCATGGTCACGAAGACGTCGCGGCACAGAAGTTGGCTGTCGAGAATGCCGGCCCCATCGAAGCCAGCCGCCTCTACCTCGCGCACAAGGCTGGCGACATCGCGGATCGGAGCCGTGCCGGGAATACGCAACCAGATCTGGACGGGGGCTGGCATAATCACCTCCTTCGCCGATGGGGGCGGTTAGACCGCCGGAGCGTCTGAGCAACAACGTGCGTCCTGCGCTATCGAGGGCGTACGCGCCAGGTTCAGGCCCCCTCCCCAGCTGAGAGAGGGCTGGGGTGAGGGAAGCCTAACTTATGCGAGACGTTTGGAACCGCCCTCACCCTGACCCTCTCCCGTGGGGAGAGGGAATCATGGGTGCCTTCCTCGGCTTAACCTGGCGCCTATGCCCATCGAGCGGCAGGGAAACTGTTCGAGGGCTGTCGTGGCCCAGTACCGATCCCTGTAAGAGGGAGAAGGGGGCACGGCCACGCTGCCGCACTACCCTAGGGGGCCTTGGTACACCTGGTCCATATAGGTATCCGACAGCGGTTCCAGGGTCTCCGGCCAATCCTTCGATACCTTTCTCCGCTGATCCTTCGGCCTGGGTTTACCCTCCCAGCCGAGCTGCTCCATGTAATAATACAGCTGGATAAGGTGTCCCTCGGGATCCAGGGCATAGGCCGCGTAGTCGATCCCAGGATGGAGTTCCTCGGGCAGTTCCTTGAACGTCACGCCCTGTTCCTTTAGGAAGCGCACCGCGTTGCGCAATTGGCTGTAGCTCCCCACCTCGACCCCGAACGAGGCCGAGGTGGTGTGCGGGCTGCACCCGAGCTCTTCGCGCAACGCCTTGGGGAATAAGGCCAGGCTGTGATGCTCCGCCCCATGCCTGAGGAACAGCAGCCGATGGCCGCGACACTCCCCCTCCTCCGTGACGATGAACCCGAGGTTCTCGACATAAAACTCCCGGGATGCCTCGAGGTCGTTCACGAACAGGCTGACCGGTCCAATCTTGGTGATGGCGAACGGTCTCGCCAGCAGAACCCCTTCGACATCGTACTTGGCCGGAAGGTCGGGTTGGTCGCGAAAGCCCGAGTAGATGTCGATGCCCTTTTGGATGGCCTCCTCGACCTCGGCTTCCTCCGACATCTGCGGGATCGGGGGCTCTTCGTTAAAGCGGCGGTAGTACATCGCCGTGGGCTTGCTACGTCCCAGCCAGCCGATCTGCTCGATGCCGTAGTACAGCTCATTGACGTGGCCATCGGGGTCGACGGGGTAGACATGCCAGTTGCTGCCCGGCATGTCGCGGCCGATGCGTTGGATGCGCACACCGCGCTCGCGGAAGAAGTGCGCGCCGTTGACGACCTCCGCCAGCGCCCCGGTCTGCCAGGTGATTTGGTTGATGGTGATCTCCGTCCCCGTACCCCCGCCACCTCCGCCGGCCATAAAGACATCCATCACCGGCTTGGGGAACAGCACGAAGGTGTGGTGGTCGTGGCCGCGGTGAAAGAAGTAGCCCCTGCCATCCGCGACGTGCTGCAGGGCGTCACGCATGTGAGGCAGCTGTTTGAAGTCCAGCACATCGGAGACCCTGAACCCCAACAGATCCCGATAGAAGTGCAGGGCTTTCTCCATATTGATGACGTTGAAGCCGAAGTGGCCCAGCCGGCGGATCTTGAAGGGCTGCTTCAGCATCACCCCACCGACATTATAGCTCTGCTGCGCCGTAGCCGTGTTCGCCATGACCGCCTCCTTTCTTGGTGAGGGTCCTCTGTGGTCGTTGGGGCTATGGTAGCCGAGAGGGATAAGCTGGTCAAGCGCGGTCACATCCCGGCTATATCGCCTTCACGGCGGTCTGCCAGGCGCGTTGTCCCGTGTCAACATGCTGCGACGGCGCGAAACGCCCCCCTTGACACCCATGCCAACACGCTTTATTGTCAGGGCTTGAGACCGTTCCGACGCGACGCCGTCACAACGCTACGGAGGCGAACCATGACTCAGACCAAGGTGCGCTGCATCGATGGTGATGGGCACGTCATCGAAGATCCCCGTAAAATCCTGGAGCACATGGAGGCACCCTACCGCAGCTGGTACGTAGGACGAGGCGGCAACGTCTCCCTGCTTCCCAGCGACGGGGCACCCCGCGGTCTGGGGGGCAAGTTCAGGGGTGGGGCTGGCAACTCGACGGAGTCCTGGCTAAAGATGATGCAGGAAGGCGATCTGGCGTCCGCCATTCTGTATCCCACGAGCGGGCTCTTCGCGGGCTGTCTGAAGGACCCCGACTACGCTGTGGCGTACTGTCGAGCGTACAACGACTGGTTGGCGAAGGAACTGTTGAAGCCAGGGCAGGGGCTTTGCGGCGTGGCGCTGCTGTCCATTCAGGACCCTGAGGAGGCGGCCAAACAGCTACGCCACGCCAAACAGCAGCCGGGGCTCGTCGGGGCTATGTTGCCAGCCGACGGCGGCCACCTCCTGGGCCATCGCCGCTACGACCCGATCTACAGAGCGGCGGCGGAGACCGGCATCCCCCTCGGTATTCACGCCTCCGGCTCTTGGGCGGCGGATGCGCATACCACTGCACACCAATTCCCCAAGTTCATTCAGGCCCACACCATGTCCCATCCCGTGGGCATCCTGCGGCAGTTCACCAGCATGATGTTTGAGGGGGTCTTCGAGCGCTTCCCCAGCGTGCGCTTCGCCTTCTTAGAATGCGGCGGCTCCTGGGTTCCATGGTGGCTGGACCGCATGGACGAAGAATACGAGCACCGCGGTGAAGAGGAAGCTCCTGACCTCAAGCACAAGCCCAGCACCTTCGTCCGTCAGGGCGGCAACATCTTCTTCGGCTGTGAGGCAGAGGAACGTTTGCTCGGCCCCACGTTGGATGTCATCGGCAGCGACACGGTGATGTACGCCTCTGACTGGCCGCACTGGGATGGCGATTACCCCAACTCGCTGTTCGAGATCCAGCAGCGCCAGGACTTGACCGAGGAGCAACGACAGGGCGTCTTGTGCCGAGCGGCCGAGCGGTTTTACGGACTTGGGTAAGCTCGGCCACCGGCCAATCCATCTCTGCGGCCCACTCACGGGGGCGGCTTGTTTTTCAGACCCGCCCCAAATCCTAGCCTAGTTCTCCCTCTCCCTCCGGGAGAGGGCGGGGGTGAGGGGGGGGTATGCACTAGAATAGACCCCAGGGATCCTGGCTCTCCTGCAGAGCGCGGAGCACGCGCCGCCGCCATCATCTGCTGCTGCGCAAAGGACAGAAATGCTGTACACCCCTGGATTGTCGGAAGGAACCTATTCCGCCGCGACGGCGACGCACTGGATCTCGACCATCATAGCCGGGTTCGCAAAGCCGGCCACGGTGATCAAGGCGCTGGCCGGGAACTGCTCGTTGGCGAAGAACTCCTTTCTGATGTCGACGAACCGGTCACCGTAACGCACATCGCTGATGAAAACCGTCATGGTGACGATGTCGGCGAGCGCGCTTCCCGCCCGCTCCAGCGTCGCCGCGAGATTGGCGAACACCTGTCGCACCTGGCCGTCAAAATCGCCGTCGAGCGGCCGGTCCGAGGCGTCGTGCGTCGCACCGTGCCCGGCGACCCAGATGATGCGGCCGCCACGGGTGGCGACGGCTGGCGAGAAGGCGCGCTGCCGCTGCCAGGTACCCGCGTAGAACTGTTTCTCCATGGTTGCCCTCCACCGCAGTGAACTGTCTTCCCCAACGTGCCTGCGGCCTGTTCCTTGGCCGCTTCAAGTCAGTCTGTCTCCTAGCTGATCGGCGGAGCTGTGCGTCCTCCCTCCTCGTGGGGGTATCTTTCCCCACAGATGCTGAGAAGCCGCTATTGGCGAGACGATCTCTCCCCTTCTCCCCAGCACGCCTTCCACCCCACGCGAACCTTCCCCCATCAAGGGCATCGGTGCCACGTTCAGCGCAAAGGCAGACGGGGATAAGGTGTGCTGCCCCTTCCCCCGTGGTGCCTCACCTCCCACCGGCATCCTCCCCCGCACGGAGGGAGGCGCTCGAAACGGCTTGACGTCTCTCGCTCTTCCCCTTCACTTGGCGCCTATGCCCTTCAAGGGGGAGGGGCTCCCTACCTTCTCCATTCAACCCACAACGGAGCGCAGGAGAGGTGCGTAATATTTAGCCCTGTGGGAGAAGGCGCAAGTCGCCCGCGCCAGTGGTAGGGCGCGGAGCCTGCCCTAGCGGCCGTCTGGTACCCCGGTGCGGCGCAACTCATACCGCCGGGTATCGAGCGTATAGTCGCCGAACACGTAGCGCATCGTCCCTTTCCTCTGTCGATCGCAATACTGCGCGCGGTAGATCAGCAGAATTTCAGCAACGTAGCGGGAAAAGCGCAGGGTGCCATCGGCTCTGCCGCGCGGCGAGGCAGTGTATTTTTGCCAGCATGGGAGGTGCGATGCTCCCCAGTTGGGTGGCCTCCGCATCGTGCCGTAGCTTGGCACGGCCAGCCTCCGGCACTCGGGGCTGGCCCGCCTGCATTAGTAATACACCGACCGCCCGGCCCCACCAGTCGCCACGATCAACTCACCGCTGATGGCCCAGGCTTTGTCAGAGGCCAGAAATGCCGTCACGTGGGCGATCTCTGAAGCATCCACCATGCGACAGATGGCATTGCCGCGCGGGGAGTCCGGGGCGAAATCCCGTTTCTCGACCTCCTCCGGGGTGATGCCCAGCTCGGCGGCGCGGGCGGCCAACAGGCCAGGTGTGCGCTCGGTGCGGGTGATGCCGGGGTGGATGCAGTTGACGGTAATGCCGTAGCGGCCCAACTGCACCGCCAACGTCTTGGTAAGGTGCACCATGGCCACATTGCGGGCGCCGCCGCTGAGATTCCCGGCGTTGCGGGCGTTGGTGCCGCTGATATTGATGATGCGGCCCCACCCCTGCTGCTTGAGGTGGGGGATGACGGCGCGGGCGCAACGCAACGCCCCCACATACTTCACGTTGAAGTCGTGCAGCAAATCCTCGTCCACCACTGTTTCGATGGGGCCGGTGGCGGTGGCCGATCCCCCCGGCGGCGAGCCGCTGTTCACCAGAATGTGCAAGCCACCGAGCCGCTCGGCCGCCTGCGCCACCATGCTGTCCACCTGCTCCCGGCTGGTCACGTCGGCGGCCAGGGGGATCACCCGCCGTCCGGTCTCCGCTTCCAATTCCCGCGCCGTCGCCTCCAGGTCCGCTTTCGAGCGCGCGACAATGGCTAGGTCAACGCCTTCGCGGGCCAATTCTCGCGCGATGGCCTTGCCGATGCCTTTGCTGCCTCCGGTCACGATCCCACGCTTGCCTTGCAATCCTAGATCCATAATTATCGGCCCCTCTACTTGTGCGAAGTCTCGTCCCACGCACTTGGCGTACACGTTCGCTTGTACCGACATGCTGCGAAAATCCAAGAATGCGATCCCAGATGCGGTCTGAGGGCTGGGATTCACCGTGTACATCCCCGCACTCGGCGCTCAGTCGGTATAATGTTCTGCCTTGCGTCGGTCGACGTGCGTAGCAACGTCTGGCTGAGGATCCGGTGCGTCTGCCCCCTTGGCCGTCTGGGCGCTCATGCTATCACAATTGCGACATCGAGCATAGGGGGGCTTCGTCAGCGGGCAATCCCTTTTCCGCAGGGAGAGAGGGCTTCCCCCGGCTGCTCTCCCCAGTTGTTTAGCACCATCATGGCGCTAAAGTGGTATACTGAGCCCCCTCGGCATGTTCGCTTAGGGATCTCGGGTGCAATGAGTCTGAGCCCTGGCCCAGCTGTGTGCCGACCATCCCTGGGGCGATAGCCCGCCGAGGATAACGCCATTGGTCGCGTTCGCTCGTCGATCTGTGGACATGCGTGCCGACCTCCGTCGAGATCCCAGTAAGCGTCGAATGTGGCTGAAGCACGAGAGGTGGGCATGAGACCACAAGATACGCGCCACGCCCGAGATCATGGAGGGCTGTTTTATGGCTGGTGGATCGTCATCATCGGGTGTATCCTCGACGCCGTGAAGGGCGGCACGTTTAACACCGGCTTCACGTTGTATTTCTTGCCGATTCTCACCGAGCTCCAGCTCAGTCGCGCCGCAACCTCTTTGCCGTTCTCGCTCGCCAAGCTGGAGGCGGCCCTGGAAGGCCCCCTTGTGGGCTATCTCATCGATCGCCTCGATCTACGGGTGATGCTGGTCATCGGCACGACCTTGGCTGGCCTGGGCTTTGTCCTCCTGTCGTTCACGCATAGCTACCTGCTCTTCCTGGTGGTGTTCATGGGCTTGCTCACCATGGGCTTTCAGGCGGGCTTCAACCACGCCACCATGGCGGCGGTCAACCACTGGTTCCTCAGGAAGCGCGGGCTCGCCATGGCCATCGTGCAAACCGGCCAAGCCATCGGTGGTGTGGTGATCTTCCCGCTGGTCGCGCTGGCTGTCCTCAAGCTCGGCTGGCGTTACGCCGCGTTTCTCTCCGGGGTCGGCGTGCTCCTGTTACTGCCGCTCGTGCTGCTGGTCCGTCGCTCGCCCGAGAGCATGGGGTTGCTGCCGGACGGCGAGCGGAGACCCCCCGACAACCCGGCGCCCGCCTCAACCGCGCCCGTGCGTCGGCTCAGAGAGGCGAGGGAGTTCACGGCCGGCCAGGCGTTCAGGACGCCAGCTTTCTGGTTGGTGGCCGCCTTCCATGGCCTGCGCAACGTCCCTTACAATGGGATTACAGTCCACCTGGTGCCGCTGATGGTCTGGAAGGGCCTCGATGAACCGACGGCGGCCTTCTTCGTCGGGCTCATGGCCTTCAGCACCGTCATCGTCCGGCCGCTGACGGGGTGGCTGGGGGACCGCTGGTTGAAACAGCGCATCGGGGCCATGGGCGTCTTCCTCGGCGGGTTGGGATTGGTCGTGCTGGCCTGCAGCGATGGCAGCCTCTGGTACATGGTGGCCTTCGTCATCCTGTTCTCGTTTGCCGACGCCATCAACTCCGTCACCTGGGCTCTAGTAGGGGATTTCTTCGGGCGCCGGCATTTCGCCACCATTCGCGGTTGGATCGGCATGATCCAGAGCTTGGTCGCCATGCCGGCTGCGGTGTTCACCGGCTGGATCTACGACCACACCCAGAGCTATCTATATGCCCTGATCCCCTTCATCGCCATCTATATTTTGGCTGGTCTATTGGTGTGGCAAGCTCCTCATCCCACCCGATCCCGAAGTCCTGAGGTTGCCCCAGGTCGTGCCGAGGGTCTGGGTGGATATCGCCTGCGATCGCGGAAGCGATAGGGGCCGCCAGGGGCCTGGGGATCGAGCCGCTGGTCAGCGTCGAGCCCGAGTACAGTATGCTCAAGCGCGCCATCGAGAAAGAGCTCATCCCATGTTGCACCCGCTATAATGTGCGAATTCTCCCTTATTTCCCATTGGCCAGCGGGTTTCTCACCGGCAAATATCGACGCGGCCAGCCGCCGGGGGCCGGTACACGGTTCGCCGCCCAGACGCAACGCGCTGCGACCATCCTCACGCCGGAAAATTTCGACGTGTTGGAGAAACTGGAGGCCTTTGCCGCTGCCCGATCACACCCCCTCGTGGAGCTGGCCTTCGCCTGGTTGCTGGCTCATCCCCCGGTGAGTAGCGTCATCGCTGGCGCCACCACCCCAGAGCAAATCACCGCCAACGCCAGGGCGGCTGACTGGCACCTCTCGGCCGCCAAGATGGACGAGTTGGACGGCATCCTGCAAGCGCTGTCCCATACGTGGGACACGCCCACAGCACACCTGCGGCCCTTCCGGCCGTGGTAGAGTGTATACCCCTATGACAGGGCAATGATACTGCCAAGGACCAGGGGCGTGAGTGCGCTGACGCTCATCTGCCGCTGACCAGGGGACGTTTGGAAGAAGAGCCACGGGGGGTTTTCAGATCACCGTATGGCAGGTGAGCACAGTAGAGCCATGCCTGGTTCTATCGCGCCCTCATCCCGCCCTCTCCCGCCGGGAGAGAGGGAAGAGATCTATAGCCAAGTCCGAGAGATGTACGCGAAGGAGGCGACATGAAATTCGGCTTTTCGTTGTCCAATAATCAAGGCATCGAGGATGTCCAATCCATCATCCGCCTGGCCGCGCGGGCGGAGGCCTTGGGTTACGACTCCGTTTGGGCCAGCGACCATGTGTTCAATGTGAGTTACGTCTATGAGCGGATCGGCGATAGACCGTACTACGACCCCTTAACCATTCTGAGCTATGTTGCGGCGGTCACCACGCGGATCGGCTTGGGGACCAGTGTGCTGGTCTTACCGTATCACCATCCGATGCGCCTGGCCAAGGCGGCAGCGACGCTCGACGTGCTGTCCGGCGGACGGGTCATCCTCGGCGTAGGGGTAGGGGTAATCGCAGAAGAGCTGAACGCCATGGGGAGCCCCTACGAGGAGAGGGGGACGCGCACCGACGAGGCCATCGCCATCATGCAGGCCCTGTGGACGCAAGCCAGGCCCAGCCACCAAGGCCCAGTCTACCGGTTCTCCGGCATGGCCTTTTCCCCCAAGCCGCTGCAGAAGCCCCACATCCCCATCTTGATCGGCGGTGTCAGCCGCGCGGCGATTCGACGTGCGGCGCGCGTGGGCAACGGCTGGCATCCCACCGCCATGGCGCCGGAGGCTCTGCGCCAGCGCATGCGTTACCTGGCAGAGCAAGCACAGGCCGTCGGGCGGGAGCCCACGGATATCCCGGTGTCCATCAGCCTACCGCTGCACAGCGCTCGGGCCGGACGCTATGCGCTGGGGCCGGACCCAGCGGAGATGGTGCGGGACATTCAGGCGTTCGCGAGCCTTGGAGTAGACAGGGTGGTGATTGCGCCCAACACCGGCGAGGTAGAGCAGATGACACGAGCCCTGGAGGTGATCGCGCGCGACGTGATGCCGGCTTGTCGCTAGGCTCGCACCCCACCGTCTTCTTGCGCCGAAGAGGGCAACTTCCAGGTCGTGGCCATAATCGCCGAGCTGTTCCAGGGTGCATCATGACAGCCTTGAGCCATGGCGCCTCGGTCCACCCGCGGGAATTCAGCTCCCTTCAAAGAACCGCCGCGGGTTCTCCACCATGATCTGGTGGATGTCGCGGTCGGAGGCGCCCAGTTCCTTCAGGCGGGGCAGAACGCGCCGGGAGATGAAGGCATAGCCATCGGGGTTCGCGCGGCGACGCGCTTCTTGGACCTCGGCCCCGTAGCGCGCTTTGGGGACGGAGTAATCGTGGGACAGCATGAGGCGATGCGTGTAGCCGGCGTCCATGAGCTGCTTGACGATGGCGGTGCGTTGCTCCCAATTGGGTGTGCCGGGGATACGTCCACCGGGGTAGCGGTCCATCCCCAACCATACGCCCTTTTTCAGGAGCCCCAGCAGATAGTCCAGATCGGTGTCGTCGTTGCTGTGGCCGATGTAAACGCGGTTCAGATCCACGCCCTCTTCCTCGAGGATACGGACTTGCTGCTCCCCCACCCGGTCGGGCGACCAGGTATGCGTCGAAATCGGCACGCCGGTGCGATGGTGCGTCCGCGCCGCCGCACGCAAGATCACCTCCTGCGGCGGGGTAATGCCGCCGCGATCGCTGGCCACCTTGATGATGCCGGCCTTGATGCCGGTGCCCTCGATCCCCTCCTCGATTTCGCGGGTGTAGAGCCGTGCGATGACGTCCGGCGCGACCTCGCCGAAGGGACGCGGCACGGCCAGATGGTTGCCAGTGGCGGCGATGAGCTGGATTCCGCTCCGACGTGAGACCTCCTGAATCACCTCGATATCGCGGCCGAGGTCAAACGTGGTTACCTCGACCATGGTCTGCACGCCTTCCTGGTAGGCCTCGCGCATCGCCGCCACCGCTTGCTCCAGCAAGCCCTCGCGGTCGATGAATTCCGGGTAGGTGTGGCGCAGGCCGGCGGCGTTGGTGCCCACATGCTCGTGGCTCAGGGTAAAACCCAGGTCGGACATTTCCACTGGCCCCAACACGGTGTTCACGGTTGGCATGACACGCTCTCCTCATCTGGTTTCGACTCGCCCCTATAGTTGGGCAACCTTTCCCACTGGCCCGGAAGCTCCCGCGACGCTGGCCGTATCACCAACCCGCAAGGTGAAAGGCGATACCTTCCGCGCTGGCCACCGCGTCCCGCTAGCCCGCCGGCTCCGCGACGAAGAGCGGGATGCGCCGTGTAGTCCGCGCCTGGTATTCCGCATACGGCGGATACGCGGCGACGGCGAGATCCCAGAGCCGAGCCCGTTCCGCCTCATCCTTGACTTCCCGCACCCGCATCGGCTGCACCACGGTGTGGTCGCGGATCTCGACGTCCGGGTTGGCGCGTAGATTGTAGACCCAGACCGGGTTGGTCGGCGCCCCGCCCATCGAGCCGACGAGGACATAGTTGGCGCCGTCCTTGACGCGCATCAGCGGGGTCTTGCGGATGGCGCCGGTCTTATGGCCGATGTGGGTGACGATGATCACCGGCAGCCCGGTGTCGCGGAGCGTGGTCCCCTCGGTTCCACCACTGCGCTCATAGAGTTCGACCTGCTCACGCACCCACTGCCTGGGGCTGGGAATGTACTCTGCCATGGGGGCTCTCCTCGATACGGGGAATGTCAGACCTGCGTACCATGACCAATCCAAGTCGCCGCCGGTATTTTCTTACAGATGGCGGCGCGACACAAGCCAGAAGCGACGAGGACCGTCCACACAGGGACGCCACGTGCCTTCCGCTGAGAAGCGATCAGCCCGGCTTCGCTCCTTGGGTTGCCCGCCCATTAGCGCAAAGCATCACCGTAGATGTAACGGTGTACGTCAGCGTGTTGCGTGGTGGTGCTGGGGGTGGCTGCTCGCCCCCTCTCCATCTCCAGCAGGGCGAGCGAATCCGTTCAGAGCAGGTATGGCAAAAAGTGGCGCCTAGCCTGGATGCCGTGGCGATTGTTTGTCCTCGCCGGTGCATGCTATACTTCGGCCACCCGCAGCGATGGCACGATGCCACAGGTTGCTGAGCTACGCCATCGCGGCCCAGTCGAGACTGCGTGCGCCGTCTGGCTGCGACACATCCCCGAACGAGCGCAGCCTGAGGAGAGAGTATGGCGAAAATCAAGCATATCGCTCTGACCACCCATGATGTAGAGAAGGTCGCAGCGTTCTACAAAGACGTGTTCGGAATGGCAGAGGTTGGGAGGGCTGGCAGCACCCACATCTACCTCAGCGATGGTGACCTGAACTTGACCATCCGGGCATGCAAGAAGGGCGATGACCCAGATGTGGGAGAACAAGGCGAAAATTTCAGCGGTATTCACCACATCGGCTTCGTCGTGGACGATGTACTCGAATGCACCGAGAGGATGGAGCAGGCGGGGGCGATCAGGCTGACGCCCCTCAACGCCGCGGGAAGGCGCCGCCGATCCGGCAAAGACCAGCGCCCCAGCCATGCTGAGATCAAGTTGCGCGCTCCCGATGGCGTCATCATCGACATCTCCGAGGGCGGCTGGCTGGGGAATGCCCTCTAAGCTTTTGCGGCGCACATGCGGACTGTTGGTGTGTTGAGAGGCTTTCCCCGGCGTTTATGCCTCTCTGAAGGCACCGTCCTGAGAGCCTCATCCCCTTCCGGGACAGGTTGCAGGGCGGGCGAATCGGAAGGAGGAACGCGATGCTGATCGTCGATTCACAAATTCACCTTTGGGAAAACGCCCAAATGTCGCCGCAGCACCGGCAGATCCCGACGTACTCGGTGGACGACGCGCTGAAGGAGATGGCGGAGGCAGGGGTCGATGCCGCAGTGATCCATCCACCCAGCTCGCTGGGCGAGGCGGTCAATGACCTAGCGGTCGAGGCGGTGCGCCGTCATCCGGACAAATTCTGCATCCTGGGGCATTTCGATCTGCAGAGCCCGAACCGGCGCGAGATCGTGAAAAATTGGCGGCAACGGCCGGGTATGCTCGGCTTTCGATTCACCTTCAACCAGCCGCACCAGCAGAGCTGGTGGAGCGACGGCTCGCTCGACTGGTTTTGGGCGGCCTGCGAGGAGGAACGGCTGCCGGTCGGTCTGCTGGCCGGCGGCCATATGGCCGAACTGGGTGCCATCGCCGCGCGCCATCCAGGGCTAAAGCTGCATATCGATCACTGCGGCCGCGGTGGGGGCAGTAACGCTGGGAAGGACGATGCCGCCTTTGCCGACCTCGGCGACATGCTGGCCCTGGCGCGATATCCCAATGTTGCGGTGAAGCTCTCTGGCGCGCCGAGCTATTCGAGTCAGCCCTATCCTTACCGCAACATCCACCCGTATCTCCAACGGATCTTCGACGCGTTCGGCCCGCAGCGCTGCTTCTGGGGCACCGATATCACCCGCATGCCGTGCTCGTACCGCCAGTGCGTGACGATGTTCACGGAAGAGCTGCCCTGGCTCAAGGGGCGCGACCTGGAGCTGGTGATGGGGCAGGCGATCTGCGATTGGCTCGGCTGGCGACGGCCCAGCTGACATGCAACGGAACGACCTGCCAGCGCTCGCGAGACGGCAAGGCGCCGATCGCCGGCAGGATTTGAACCTCGATACGCGCACCAGGGGGTGAGACGATGCGATTCGGCTTATTCGGCAGTGCGTCGGCGCGGCGCGGCAGTCCGGAGTTCGACAGCAGCGAGGGATTTCGCGATTTCATCGACTACAACATCGAGGCCGAGGCCCTTGGCTTCCACAGCACGTTCGTCGTCGAGCACCACTTCACCGGCTATGGCCAGGTCTCGGCCACGCTCAACCTGCTGACCTGGCTTGGCGCGCGCACGCGGAGGCTGCGACTGGGTACGGCAGTGCTCGTGCTCCCTTGGCACAACCCCGTCCTGTTGGCGGAGCAGGCGGCCACGCTCGATCTACTGTCCGGCGGCCGCCTCGATTTCGGCATCGGCAAGGGGTATCGCTATAACGAGTTCGCCGGTTTCTGCGTGCCGATGGAGGAGGCCGACGCGCGCTTCGACGAGTGTCTCGAGGTGATTCTCAAGGCGTGGACATCTGACGAGCCGTTCTCGCATCGGGGCAGATACTGGACCTTTGACAACATCGTGGTCGAGCCGCCGACGGCACAAAAGCCGCACCCGCCAATCTGGATGGGCGCCGGCAGCGAACGCTCAATCCGCCAAGTGGCTCAGAAAGGCTATAATCTGCTGCTCGGCCAATACGCCTCGATGGAGGATGTCGGGCACGCTATCGCAGTGTTCAAGGAAACAGTCGAGGCAGCCGGGCGCCGCTTTGATCCGATGCAGGTCGGCGTGACCCGCGCCTTCTTCGTGGCAGATACCAAGGCCGAAAAGGAGGCCGCCCTGGAGCGCCGGCTGCAAAACCGGGTGCGTCAGTTGCGCCTGGCGACTCGACCGGACGGCACGGTGCATGGCGGACCGGATCGTGCCACCGGCGACCCGCGGCTAGTCAACGAAATCAGCGCCATGTACGGTGGTCCCGACGAGATCGTGCAACGCCTCGAGGCGCTGCGCGACGTCGGGGTTGGCTATGTGCTGCTCAACGGCGGCGGCTCGGGCGGCGGCGCACGCGGCCGGGAAAGCTTACGGCGCTTTGCACGCGACGTCATGCCGCACTTCGCCGAGGCAGCGCCAGCGCGGGGCGCTGCCTGAGCGTGGGCTATCGTCGAGAGAGGTCGTGGCCCTTGTAGCGAGCTTTCCACACCGCGCGGGGTGGTGAAATATAACCTACACGACAGGGTGGGCCATGGGAGCGGTGGCGCTGTTCCAGGGGTCGATGATCTTTTCGTGAATGAGCCAGCGCCCCTCCACCTTGACGCAGGTGTCCACATAGCTCCCCATGGCCCGGATGAATTTCTGGTCGCGCTCAGCGTCCCATTGCATCGAGATCCAGTACGAGGTGACGCGGTAGCCTCCACCATCGGCGGGTTCGACAAACAGATGTTGGACGTGATGCTGCCCACCCCGACGGTTGGGACGCGTCAGAAAATGGGTGGCAAATCCCCTGACGCCACCCGCCGCAGCGTCCCAGCGTTTCCCGGTGACATCCTTGACCACCCCGTCGGGGGTAAAGGTGGCGACCACGCCTTCGATGTCCGCAGTATCCATGCCCCACACATAGCGCGCCAGGGTGTCGTAAATCTCTTGGCGATCTTCCAGGCTGATTCTTGTGTCCGCCATAATTTTCTCCTTTATCGCCATAACAGGTTTCAGCGCCAGCGGGCCGTCCCTACCTGATCTGACCAGACCCGACGTGGCAGCGGAGCCTCCCGGTTCGTCGATCTCGCCAAGCGGCCGGCACACCAGCATGCCCTCCGTGCCGGAGACGGGGACACAGGCAAAGGATCTATGATTGCCAGCCGGCCATTGTGCCTCTGACGATACCGCAGGCACCCTGGGGTATGGAAGAGGGGCCGTCGTTAGGGTGGAGAAGGCAAGGATTCCGAGGTTTCGCTTTGTAACCAGTGACGCATCGATTATCATGCGTCATGATCGTCGTGCAAGCATTCACGGACCTTCACAACCGGAACCCCTTCCGGGCCACATGATGGCGGATCATTTGCAGCGGCCCCGGCCACAAACTGAAGAGGTTCCATGGGAGGAGGTGACGATGCAACCGCAACGCTATGGACCATTCCTCTATGTGCCGATCAACCGCCGTCCCCGAATCACCTGGCCGAACGGCGCTCACGTCGCCCTCTGGGTCATCCCCAATATCGAGACCTTCCCCCTGAATGAACCGGTGCCAGGCGGCACGGGCAAGGCCCCCGACATCATCAACTGGGCACCGCGCGACTATGGCAACCGCGTCGGCGTCTTTCGCATCATGGAAGTGCTCGCACGGCACGGCGTGCGCGGCACCGTGGCCCTCAACAGCGAGGTGTGCGACGATTATCCCCAGATTGTGGAGGACGCGGCCATGCTAGGCTGGGAGTTCATGGGCCACAACCAGAGCAACTCGCGCTACCTCCATCTGATGTCGCCGGAGGAGGAGCGCCACGTTGTGTTTGCCACCCTGGATCGCATCGAGCACGCGACGGGAACGCGGCCGAAGGGTTGGTTGTCGTCGGGGCTACAGGAAAGCTGGCATACGCTGGACTATCTCGTGGAGGCTGGATGTAGCTATGTCGCCGACTGGGTCAACGATGACCAACCCTACGTGATGAGCATCGGCGGCAAACGTCTGTGCTCGATCCCATACTCCACCGAGATCAACGACCTGCCCCAGATCATCCGCGCTGGCCGGTCATCGGACGAATTCGAGCTGATGATCCGCCGCCAGTTCGACATGCTCTATCGCGAGAGCCAGCAGTCGGGACGGGTCATGGCGATCTGCTTGCACCCGTTCGTCATCGGCGTGCCGCACCGTATCGGCGCGCTCGACTCGGCGCTGGCGTATATCCTGCAGCACGAGGGCGTGTGGTGCGCCACCGGGAGTGAGATCATCGAGCACTACCTGGCATCGGACCGGACGTTGTGAACGGTGTGATCGCGGTAGATGGTTTGCGGGCGACGGATCTCCGCCTGCAACTCGCCCACCGTGCAAGAATGCCCCCGCTCGCACGGCAGCATGGGGCCGGGGCGGTGGATCGGCGACGCCCTGCCAAGCTTACAGGATGTCCCGATCGGCCTGAAACGGCCCCTCCATAGTTGCTCAAGAACGGTCCTCGCAGTTGCGCAAGACATCCAGGGAGGTCTGACGGGTCCCGGTGAGAGTGTCCTCAACCACCGCGCTCAATCCCGGGTTTTCGCCGATTGTGCTCTACTGCCTGGCCGGGTGGAAGGGCGAATGGTCACACCGTAGTCTTGGGGTCAAACGACGTCGGCGGTGAGATCGGGACGAACTTGACCGACAAATCAGCCAAGTTGATGAGAGCCAGCTGGCCAGCGGCGCGTAGCGTGGCCGGCAGGATGTTCCCACCGACCGGCTCGTATCCTATCGAATCGGGCTGGTTGTTGCCAGTCCCCGGCACTGGCTGCAACCGCAGCGTGCGCAGCTTGGTCACCGGCTGCGTAGTCAGGTCGATGAGGATGATCTCATCGCTGGGTGGCGAGGTGCCAAACCCGCGCGTCCCGTCAGCGGTCATATTGAAACTGTGCCAGTCGGCGGCGCCGAGGGTGCCACGATCGGTGAGCGTCTCGGTCGTCAGATCCAACGTGTAGATATGGCCGCCACCGCCGCTGGAGGCGATCACGACCGACTTGCCGTCGGCGGACTTGACCATGCCGCAGGCGACGAAACCGTCGGTCTCCAGCACCCCCCGCAACGTGAGCGACGGCACGTCGACGATGGCGATCCCGCTGGGCAGGAGCGAGACATACGCGCGCCGGCCATCGCCACGAAACACGGAGCTGATCGGCGCCTTGCCGGTCGGCGTGCCGAGATCGAGGCTGCCCACCACAGCCCAGGTCTTGGCCTGCTCGTCGGCGGCGATCTTAAAGACACTCTTGGTCGAGAGCACCGCCACCAGCACGGCCGAGCCATTGGGCGACGGCTTGGCTTGGTGCGCCAGACCAGGCGCCAGCGCGAGCGTCTGGATGATCTGTCGCTCGTTGGCGTCGATTATATAGAGCTTGCCATCCCCCATGCCTCCTACGTAGGCGATGTCCGGTGAGTGAAACGAGGTGATGTGCGGCCCAGCGCCGGGGGGGAGCGAGAATTGCGCGATGCGCTCGCCCATGAAGTTCACGATATGTAGCGTCGAGGTGCCCTGGCTGGTGATCCAGAGCTCGACATCATCGGTGGCTTCAGAGGACACAATCGTCGGGGAAAAGGCGAAGGCGATGCTCAACAGCAAGGTGGACGCAATGAACCGTGGGTATGCCAATTGATGCAACATCTTGCTCTCCCTTCATCTATCATTGGATCCACACTATAGTGGCCGCCGTCCTTCTGCCTCGCACGAGGGGGCTGAGCAGCCCGGGCGTGGTGCGTCCGCCCTTTCCGCTTCTCCTCCTCCGCGATGGGCCACAAAAGCGCGCTGGCGTCTGACCCCATTGCATTACGGAAGATAAGGCACTGGGACCGGATGATCCTGAAAAGATGATGGAACTTTCCTGGAAAGAGTCGGGAATTTTGCTGCAATCATTATCCAGGGCGTGCCACATGGTGATATACTGGCGGTGGTTTTATGACAGGCGCGCTTGCAAGCCCGGACACGCGGGGGGCCCGGGCCATTCAGTAGGCCGTGACGTTCCCGGTTGTGGGTGAGCGTCGCTACGCATTGGGTTGACTGCCTGCTGGCGCCAGGTGGGGGGTTCGCCATGATTTACATCTTCGGCGAGTGTGCTCTCGACATGCGGCGTCACACGCTACATCGGGCTGGCCAGAACATCCCGGTACGACGCAAAGCGTTCCAGGCCCTCACCTATCTGTTGCTCCACCGCGAGCGTGTGGTGTCCAAGCAAGAACTGTGCGAGCAGATCTGGCCCGCACAATTCATCAGCGATGCAACGCTGGAGAGCACGATCAAAGCGGTGCGCCAGGCCATCGGCGACAGCGGCCGCCAGCAACGGCTCATCCAAACGGTATATGGCCATGGCTATCGCTTCATCTCCCCGGTGCAAGAACAAGCTGACCCCGCACCTCCCCCGACAGACGAGGCCGATCTCTCATCTCATGGTGTCGTGTCAGCTTTTGCACAGGACTCCCAGCAAAGGGTAAGGCTCTCGCCGGTGGAAGAGGTCACAGAGCCTGCCGAGGCTGGGCTGGCGCCAAATGCCGCGCTGCATTCACCACACGGCACCAGCACCACCGCCGGAGAGTGGAAAATGGTCACGGTGCTCTGCTGCGGACTGGCCGAGGCCCTGACCGAGTCTGAGCCGGAGGAACCGGAGGGGCGCTACCGTCAGATGCATATGCTCTACACCCTGGCCCGGGATGCGGTGCAAAAGTATGGGGGCAGCTTGCAGCCGGTTGTGGGCGACCATATTCTGGCGGTTTTTGGCGCGCCGATGGCTCAGGAGGACCATGCTCAGCACGCCGCGCTGGCGGCTCTCGAGCTGCAGCGGCGGGTGCGGGAAGCCCGTCTCGGCGCAGGGGGCTTCCCGGCAGATTTCCCGGGGCTGCGTGTCGGCCTGCATACGGGGCCCGTAGCCGTTAGTGCAGTCGGGGAGAGCCTCGCAGGAGCGATGGTGGTGGGGGACACCGTCATGCGGGCGATCGTCCTGCAGGCCCAGGCGCCACCCGGAGCCATCCTCTGCGGCGAAACGACGGCGCATCTCGCGCGAGCCGTCGTACAGGCTGAGGCGATAGGACTGGCGCCCGGGGCCGGAGCGTCCTCCCCTCCTGCCTATACGATCCTCGGGCGACCTACGCTGCGTCGGCCCGGCAGCCTCGGCGGGGGGCGGATCTTGACGCCGTTCGTCGGGCGCCGGCGTGAGTTGAGGACCCTCCACGCGTTGTTGGCACAGGCGCAGCAGGGCCGGGGGCAGGTGGTGGGAGTGGTGGGCGAGCCGGGGCTCGGCAAATCTCGCCTGGTGTACGAGTTCCATCGCGGTCTACATAGGCAACCCCTGACCTATCTGGCCGGGGGTTGCTTCTCCCACAGTACAGCCACCCCCTATGCGCCGATGCAGGCCCTTCTCCGGCAGCTCTGCGGTCTACGGGAGGAGGACGCTCCCGCGGCGGCCACAGCGAAGTTACACGCAAGCCTTCAGGCGGTGGGCCTAGTGCCAGCGGAATGGGCCTCTTTTCTCTTGCAGCTCTTAGAGCTGCCGCCCGAGATCGATCTGCTAGCCACCCTCAGCCCCCAGGCCTTGAGAGCCCGTACGGTGCAGGCCTTCGTCCGGCTAACCCTGCAGGAAGCGCGACACCAGCCGTTAGTGTTGGAGGTCGAGAATCTGCACTGGATCGACGCCAGCTCGGAAGAGGTGTTACAGGTGTTAGTTGAGCAGCTTGTGGGCTCCCGCATTTTGCTGTTGCTCACCTACCGACCGGGGTATCGGCCTCCGTGGATCGAGAAGTCCTACGTGACACAGATCGCCCTCGCCCCCCTGGCCCCGCACGAGAGCCGTCGGGTGGTGCAGGCCGTCGTGTGCCCGGCGCCGATGCCCGAGGAGGTAGTGCGGGCGATCCTGACGCGCGCAGAGGGAAATCCGCTTTTTCTGGAGGAGTTGGCTCACTCGGCTATGGCGTACGGCGACTCCCCTCGGACGGCTGGGGTGCCCACCTCCCTCCAAGCGGTGTTGGCGGCGCGCATCGATCGCTTGCCGGCGGAGGCCAAGCGCCTGCTGCAGATGGCGGCCGTCATCGGCAAGGACGTCCCCGCCCCGTTCCTCGAAGCCGTCGCCGGGATGCCCGAGGCGGCACTCGAGCGCTGTCTGGTCCAGCTCCAGGCCGCGGAGTTGCTGTATGAGACGACCGGTGGGGCTGACCGGGCCCTGACCTTTAAACATGTCCTGATCCAGGAGGCGGCCTATCACTCCTTACTGAAGAGTGCGCGCCAGGGGTATCATCAACAGATCGCGCACGTGCTGGCCGAGCGGTTTCCCGAGATCGCTGAGACCCAGCCTGAGCTGCTGGCGCATCACTGCACGGAGGGAGGTCTGAGCGAACAAGCGGTGGGTTACTGGCAACGGGCAGGCCAGCGTGCCCTCCAGCGCTCGGCGAACATCGAGGCGATCAGTCACCTCACCAAGGGGCTGGAGGTGCTCAAGACCCTCCCCGATACCCCGCACCGCGCTCAGCAGGAGCTTGTCTTACAAACCACCCTTGGCCCGGCATTGATGGCCAGCCAGGGCTTCACGGCCCCCGGCGTGGAGGCTGCCTATCACCGGGCACGAGAGCTATGCCAGCAGGCTGCGGAGATCCCACAGCTCTTTCCAGCGATGTGGGGGTTATGGGTGTTTGATGTGACTCGGGGCGAATTACAGGAGGGACAGGCGCTGGCCGAGCAACTCCTCAGCCTGGCCCAACGCGTACAGGCGCCGGCTCTCCTCTTGGAGGCGCGCCATGCCTTGTGGTCCACCTCGTTTTGGCGGGGAGAATTACGTGCCGCGTAAGCCTCTGCGGAGCATGGCATGGCTCTCTATAAACCCCACCAGCACCACTCTCTGGCATTTCTCTACGGCGGGCATGACCCCGGAGTGTGCTGCCGGGATTTTTGTGCCTTGACGCTCTGGTTGCTGGGCTATCCGGCTCAAGCCTTGAAGAGAAGCCAGGAGGCGCTAGCCCTAGCCCAGGAGTGGTCTCACCCCTTCACCCTAGCCGAGGCCTGGGGTTATTCGACATGGCTCCATCAATTGCGCCGGCAGCCGCAGGCCGTTCGGGAACAAGCCGAGAGACTGATAGCGCTCTCCCACGAGCAGGGGTTTCCGTACTGGTTGACGCAGGGAGCTCTCCTGTGGGGCTGGGCCCAGACGCTGCAAGGGCGGGAAGAGGAGGGGATCGCCCAGATGGGCCAAAGCCTGGCGGCCTTCCAGGCCATCGGGGCAAAGTCGCTATGGCCGTACCACTTGGCGTTAACGGCCGAGGCTTATGGGATGGTGGGACGGGCCGAGGAGGGGCTGATGCTGTTGGGCGAAGGGCTGGCGGCGGTGCACCAGACGGGGGCGCGTTACTACGAGGCCGAACTGTATCGACTGCGGGGGGAACTGCTGCTGGCGCTGGAAGGTAACCAGCACCAGACCCAAGGCAAAGGGCAACAATTAGAGGAGGCCGAGGCGTGCTTCCAGCAAGCGCTCGCGGTGGCCCGACGCCAGCAGGCGAAAGGGCTGGAGCTACGAGCCGCGGTGAGCCTGTGTCGGCTATGGCTGCGCCAAGGCAAGCAGGAACAAGCCCGTCGGCTCCTGGCGCCGATTTATCACTGGTTCACCGAGGGCTTTGATACCGCTGACTTGCAAGAGGCCAAGGTGCTGCTGGAGGCACAGCTATGAACAAAGGAGCTTGTGGCTTATGAAGGCCGAGGTTCAGGCTCGGTAAAACCGCTTCGACGATTTCCACGCCATTTCGGCATAGAGGAAGGCACCGTGGTCCCGTTCGAAACCGGCGTGCACTGCATGGCGTGGACCGAAGCGGTGACCCGCAGTGCTCAGAGCGGGCAGACGATCTATCTCGCCGTGTAAAGCGCGGTCAGCCCTGATGCCTGACTGGAGAAGGGCCACCGGTCGCAAACTGACGGCCATGCGGCGGGTGAGATCGCGGCGCAGCGGCGGCCGCAACGACATCGACGAGGCAGGAGCAAGCGGAACTATGGCACTGATACTCATTGAGAACTTCCGTGCGGTGTTTTACACGCCGTTTTATGCGGCGTTCGCGCTCAACGCCTATGAGGCTGAGGGGCTGGAGGTGCAGCGGGTGATGGGGGCGACCGCCGCCGAGACGGCGCAGGCGCTGCGCAGCGGGCGGGGGGACGTCGCCTGGGGAGGGCCCATTCGGCTCCTGCTGGACAACAACCAGCGGGCGGACAGCGACCTGGTGATCTTCTGCGAGGTCGTGCGACGCGACCCATTCTTCCTGGTCGGCCGGGAGCCCAGGCCCGCCTGGCAGCTCGAAGACCTCCCCCACGTCCGGCTGGCCACGGTGAACGAGGTGCCGACCCCGTGGCTCTGCCTGCAGCATGACCTGCGTTTAGCCGGGCTCGATCCAGCACAGGTCAGGCGCATTCCAGATCGTTCCATGCCGGAGAACCTCGACGCCTTACGCGCCGGGGATATCGACGTCATGCAGGCGTTCCAACCATTTGTGGAGCGGGCCGTGGAAGAGGGAGTGGGCCACATCTGGTATGCCGCCGCGTCCCGCGGGCTGACGGCGTATACCTCCCTCTACACGACGCGGCAATGCATAATACGGGATCCGGAGGGGCTACTGCGCCTGACGCGCGCCATGTATCGCACGCAACAGTGGATCGCCACGCACAGCGCCGACGAATTAGCCGCCTGTGTGGCATCCTTTTTCCCGGACCTCCCCAGACCCACGCTAACGGCGGCCATTCAGCGCTATATGACGCTTCGCCTGTGGAACCGCACGCCCATGCTGCGGCCCGAGGGCTTGGCGTGGCTCGATGCGGCGTGTCGCTCAGGAGGCTACACCCAGCAGAGTGTTCCCTATGACCGTTGCGTCGATATGCGTTTCGCGGCTCAAGTCATCCGGGAAACGCCGCCGACGTTCGGCGATGATCCAGGGCACGCGACTCTATAACTCCGTAACGAATGAGGCTTGCTGTGGCGCCGGCTGAGGGCTCCTCAGCCCGGTTTTCTCCGCAACGCTCCGCGCCTGTGACGCCATGCCGTCACATGGCTAGCACTTCCTTTCATGTCGGCCGGGCCCACAACTTCTGGCTGGCAAAGCATGCGCCCTCGGCCAGGGCGCCGAGCTTGGCCCAGGCGATCATCAGCACGACGGTGGGCGCCCCGGCGAAGGTGGCAAAGCCGCAGTCGACGCCGGCGATGACATGCTCGTGCCCCACGAGGTGCGCGTTACCATCACACGCACCGACGGCACGCGCGTCAAATTCATGCAAGTACTGGAACCGGGTGTAGGAGTACTTGAAGGAACCGGCGACCTACCATGCTGACAAGACCAACGTTATCGCACGAGACAGATCCAAACAAGCCCCCAAACGTGTGCGTGAGCTTCTGCGTGAGGAGCATGAGTTGTCGGCTGTGGCACGGGCATGCCTTCTGAGTGCCGGCGACCCCCGAGTCACCGGCACTCCGCAGAGCGCGTAGAAGCATTGCCGGCGCTGGCAGCACAAGCCCGTGCACGTACAATCGCTGTCGAGCCCTCGATTGAGTTGCCGCGGTCGTCTGGAGTACAATCCTCACAAATAACGGGTGTGTCGCCATGGCTATGAACGTGGTCGTGCATGTCGCACTAAGGTATCGGGAGAGCACCCACCGCACACACCGCTGGGAGGCTGCTGTTGCTTCCAGTCCTCCCTAGAGTGATTTGGGCGATTGCGTTCTGTGCTTGCAGTCGTGCATGGGAGCCTCGTGGGGAAGACCAAGGGTAGAGGATAGGTGGCGATGCCAGGGGACAGGGTGAGTGAAGAACACGTTGAAAGCGCAGTGGAGAAGTCACCGGTGCTCTGCCAGTGGGATGCCACATCGCTCATTACCTGCGCTAAATTCCAGCTCGATGGCCGTTCGATCTTGGATTATGTCCTCGACGTCGCACGCTTTGTGATCACCAGAGAAGTCCGGCAGGAAACGGTGGAGGCAGGGTTAGCAGGAGGCTATCCAGATGCCGTGGTGATCAAAGAGCGGATTGAAGCAGGACGGCTCGACGTTCGCACCGTCCCCCAGATGTCTGCCCGATTCGAAGAGATTCTCGACCTCTATGGTTTGCAGGAAGGGGATAAAGCGGTGGTACGCTTAGCCCTAATGGCTGAGGACGTGGCAGCAACGGTCACCGATGACCGATTGCTTTACATCGTGCTGCATCGCTGTGGACATCAGGTGCTGTTTCTACCAGATTTTCTTGAAAAGGCCGTTGCAGATCGCGTTTATGACGCGATGACTGGCCAGCAACTACTCTTGGCCATCAGTCCACGACTTCAGAGAGGCTTTGTTGAGCACTCACTGGCCCGTTTAGAAGGAGTCCTATAACAATGGCAGTACGTGTGGAGACGGTTTTGGATGACCGCATTGCGCAATACGTGAATCGCGTCAAAGCCCAACGTCACGCAACCGAAGCCGCCGTAGTCCAGGAGCTGGTCGAGGCGGGCTATGCGGAGACCGTTCGCCAACTGCATGCCCGTTATCAGCGTGGGGAACTCTCGTTCCGTGGCGTTGCAGCTGAGTTGGGGCTCTCCGTGCGCGACTTATACGACCTTTTGGAGAAAATGGGGTTGCCGGCATAGGCGGTTGAGCCACGCTCGCCTCGGCCCAGGCGATCGTCGGCACGACGGTGGGCGCCCCGGCGAAGGTGGCGAAGCCGCAGTCGACGCCGGTCAAACGGCTCTTGACGTAGGTCGAGTAGTCGGGTTTGCTCCACTCGCCGTCGTTGACGATCTCCAGGCCAACCTCTCTCTGTTTGCGCACGCACGCGCCGATGGCTTCACGGACGCGCGCATGGAAGGCCCGCTGGTCGTGCAAACGGCCCTGCTCCCGGGCCATGAGCATGTCAAGCAGATCATCGGGACGTGGTAGACTGCCGGTATGGGTGGTCAGGATACGACGCGTGCTCCGCTGCACGACTCGCCTTCCTAGCTTGAGCGGGGCCAGAGTTGCCGGCTGGCCATGGCGGCGCCCTCGGCCATGGCCCTCATTTTGGCCCAGGCGATGTCCGGGTACACCCGGTTGCCATACCCACAGTCCGTGCCAGCGATGACGCTCTCGCGTCCCATGATGTTGGCGTAGCGCACAATCCGGTGGGCCACGAGCTCTGGGGGCTCGATGGTCGTCGTCTTATGCGCGATCACGCCCGGGATGTAGATCTTGCCGTCCGGGAATTTGACGTCCTGCCAGACCAGATAGTCCAACTCGTGGCGCACGTCGGCGGCCTCGACCGAATAGGCCTGCGCTTTGACTTTGAGGAGGAGGTCGACGATGTACTTAAAAGGGATGTCGGTGGTATGAGGCGTGTGCCAGCTGCCCCAGCAGGTGTGGTAACGGATCCTGTCCTCAGGGATGTTCCTGAGAGCCCAGTTGGTCGCTTCAATCCGCAGCTCGGCATGCTTGCGAAATGCTTCGACGGTGATGGGTGGATAGAACATGCCAAATTTGTCGGCCAGACCGGGGTCATCGATTTGCAAGATGAATCCCGCCTCCACCACGGCTTCGTACTCGCCCTGGAACATCATCGCCATGGCATAGACGTATTCCTCTTCCGTCGGGTAATATTCGTTGAACAGGAAGTGGCCGAGCCAACCCGGGCCGAGGACGGGGAAGAAGAAGTCCTCGACCTGGCCACCAGCCTCTGCGATGCCCGCCTTCACCACCTCGAGCTCGTGTTTGATCGCGTCCTGGCCTTTATACCGCATGGGACCGGTGATCACCGCCCGGTGCGTGGCTGGCGGATTGACGACGCCCGGTCGCGGGATATTGCCGAGCTGGTCGTAGATGGCGTAGAACTCGCGAAACTCCGGCATATGCCGTTCTTGCTGGTGCACCAGGATGGACGCACCCTCGCCGGGTTTGAGCGGCCGCAGTTCAACACCGGTGACACGGCTGTTGTAGTAGAGCGCGTCGCGCGCTTTCCAAAACTCGCCGTCGCTGTGGATGTCGTTGCGGAGTTCCATCTGCTTGCGCACAAGGTTGGCAACGCCAGCTTGCATGAGCCGGTCAAACCTGGCCTGGTCGCCGTTGGCGCGGGCTTGCATGATCTCAGCGATATTGTCGGGGCTGGGCAACCGACCGGCGTGTGTCGTGAGGATGCGTTCCGTGCTCCGCTTCATGGTCTACCTCCTTCTGTTGCCCTCGGACCATCGAAGGTGCGGTGTGTGATGTGCTCATAGCCATCTTATTCCCTCTCTCCCTGCGGGAGAGGGCTGGGGTGACGGCGCGATAAAGCCAGGAACAAGCCCTGGCGGTCCTCACCCACCATACATTGATCTGAAACCGCTATAAGCAACTGCTCACGGAACCTGGAGATGTCGGCTGAAAGATAAGATTAGAGCGGGACCAATCGTGCCGTGCTGCATGCCGTATGTCAAGAGGGATAAGTGCGGGAGTGGCAGACAATGTAACGATACGGAGGGCCTGAGGGGATGGTCCCCGCCAGCAGCCATGCTGTGCCTGGGGTTGTATACGCCCCCTCGCAAGCGATAGCGAACCCGGCAGCACGCATCAGCGTTAGGGACAGCTTGCCACCGGGTTTCGGGGACAGGGGCTCGACAGGCGCTGCAGGAAGAGGTAGCGTAAGGTCGCGTCAGGTAGGGGGAAGGGACGAAAAACACACCCCCGAGAGAGCTCTCGGAGAGAGGCAGGTGAGGTTAAGAGAAAACTAGCGGGAGTAGTTGCGGTGATACTGCTGCCACGCACCGATGTGAAACCGGATAATCAGATATAAGCACGATGAATCGGGACACCTCGATAGGTAATCAGCCATGCCCCTGACTCCAGCCCTCATTGCCTTCCGCATTGCGGCGGCGCTGCTACTCGCCTGCTTCATCCGGACGGCGGCGTTCGCCCAGACCGCCGTCGATCTGCAGCTGGTGCTGGCGGTCGATGCTTCAGGTAGCGTCAGCCAACGGCGCTTCGAGCTGCAGCAGCAGGGCTATGTGGCGGCGTTCCGCGATCCGCGCGTGCTGCATGCCATCCAATCGGGGGCCATGCAGGCCATCGCGGTCACCATGGTGCAATGGACCGGACCGGAGCTCCAGGTCCAGGTGCTGCCGTGGACCTTGATCAACGATGCGGCGACGGCGCATGCCTTTGCCGCCGCGATTGCAGCCACGTCGCGCCACCTCTTCAGCGGCGGCACATCGATCAGTGGCGTCATCGACTATGCTGTGCCCCTCATACTGAAGAGCCCATTCCAGGCGACGCGCCGCGTCATCGACATTTCCGGCGATGGCTCCAACAACCGGGGGCGGCCTGCCGCGAGCGCCCGCGACGACGCGGCGCGCGCCGGCATCGTTATCAATGGCTTGCCGATCCTGGCGCTGGAACCCCGTCTCGAGCGCTACTACACGGACCACGTGATCGGCGGCCCGGGCGCCTTCGCCACCGCGGCCGAGAGCTATGAGACTTTCGCCGAGGCCATCCTCAAGAAACTCATCCGGGAAATGGCCGCCATCGAGTAACCTCTGCATCTCGGGCGGTAGCCGCCTCTCACCACTTACTGCTCCCCGCACAGGCGCATCAGGCACGCTATTGTAAGCCGTACATCAGTTTGCCGGGTACCGGCATACGAGCCATCAGAATATCGCCCGACAGCGCTCCGGTGATGTAGAGGGTTTTGCGGTCAGGCCCGCCAAAGGCACCGTTGTCCAGGTGATGCTGGTGAGGGCCATCAGCGTGTACGAGATGCGTAGGCAAGGGGTGATCTTCCATAACGGTGAGGATGGCTCACAGCCTATCCGGCGTTGGTGCGCCCGGTGAACACACTGGCAAACGGCATGCGCTTGCATCTTCTCTGCTTTATATGGACGTCGATCGCATCATGGTTTATGATTGTTTGCCCATGCAGGCGGCATGACCGCATGATCTCATACCGTACATCGGCGGGCATGCTGCGGTGCCAGCCGTTGCAGGTCATCCATCCGGGCATGAAGCCAACAAGCCGTTGTATAGGAGAGGAGAAGCCATGAAGGCGGTGCTGTTAACGAACCATGGCGGGCCGGAGATGCTGCGCTACGGAGAGGCGCCAGACCCCATCCCCGGGCCGGGCGAGGTGGTGGTCGACATACACGCGGCCAGCGTCAATGCCGCCGACTACAAAGTGCGCTTGGGAAGCAGTCGATCGAACCTACGCTTCCCGCACATCTTGGGTCGCGATTTCTCGGGTGTGGTCGGCGAGGTCGGCCCCGGCGTCACCGACCTGGCCGTCGGTGACGCGGTGTTTGGAGTCTGCGATCAGGGCGTCGAAGGCGCCTACGCCGAGAAGATCGCCATCAAAGCGGCGATCATCGCCAAGAAGCCGGACCGACTCAGCCATGTGGAGGCGGCGGCCATGGCGCTGACCGGCTTGACGGCGGTGTGGGCCCTGGAGGATACGGCGCAGCTCAAAGCCGGCGAGACCATTTTGATTCAGGGTGGCGCTGGTGGCGTGGCCGGCTTCGGCATCCAGTTCGCCAAGTATCTCGGCGCCACGGTGATTACCACGGCCAGCGCTCGCAACCACGACTACGTACGAAGTCTCGGCGCCGACCGGGTGATCGACTACAACGCCGAGGATTTTACCAAGGTGGTTACCGATTGTGATGTAGTGTTCGACACCGTCGGTGGCGATGTCCAACTCCGGTCCTATGCGGTGCTGAAGCCGGGCGGGAGACTGGTCTGGGTCGCACCCGCGCCGGAAGGCTCTCAGCCGCCCCGTAGCGATGTGCGGGTCTTGCGCCCGAATGTGGCCCGCGACCGTAAGCATCTGGAACGCATTGTCGAACTTCTCGATGCCGGTGCGGTGTGGCCGCCGGAGATCACCCGTTATAAGCTCACCGACGCGGCTGAGGCGCACCGGGTGAGCGAATCACGTCACCTGCGGGGCAAGTTGGTGTTCGAGGTGCGCTGATCCTGGGTGAGCCTGGGACCTCGCTGGACGCACCATTAAGGCGCAGAAGAGGGCGCTATTGACGCATCAGAGGAGGGGGAAAGCGATGACTGACAACGCGCAAATGATCATCGAGCTGGACAGAAAACGCATGAACGCCATGGCCCAAAAGGATATCGCCACGCTGAACGCCTTGCTATCCGACGACTTGGTCTATACCCACTCGACGGCTAGGCTCGACACTAAGAAAAGTCTGATCGAGGGCATGGAGTCCGGCAAAACGGTCTATACAGCCGTCGAGCCCTCCGATGTGAAGGCCCAGGATCTCGGCACTGCCGTCGTTTTGACGGGAGCCGCACGCATTAGCGTCATGTCCAGTGGAAAGCCCAACAGCTTTCGCGTCCGTTTCACCGACGTCTATGCCAACAACAATGGGCAATGGCAAATGGTGACCTGGCAGTCTACCCGGATTCCCGAGTAGAGGGCACCTGGCGTGGGACGACGCCACTCGCATGCCGCCTGATCAGGGCGTGCCCCCATAGGTTATCTGGCCTACGGGCATACGCCTTGCGCCTCCGATGCCCGCAAGCGGACTGCGTGGACGTTTCTGGGGTCTCCAGTCTCGGACTGCTCATCTGGCAGGAGCTTTGCCAGAACACCCGGCTCCTGCCATCAGCGCCGGAGCTACTCGACCTCCAGGAGCGCGCTCAGCCCGCGGTGGAATGTGGGGGCTCCACCCGGAACCAGCGTGGCCTCCAACACCTCAAAGAGTTCCTCCTTGGTGGCCCCGAGGCGGATAGCCCGACGCATGTGGGCCACCAAGCCTTCTCGGTCTGCACCTCGGAACGCCAGGAGGGCGATAGCCACGAATTCACGCACCTTGGCTGAGACGTGGCGCCCTTCGCCCAAGCCCAGCTCATAGATTCGATTGTAGGCCTCTGTGAACTCGGGATCCGTCCGGGCCGCGAGTTCCCACTCGGGATAGATATAGCCCCGCGCCGTCTTCATACGCGCGATCAATTGCTCCGCCTGGGTGGCTTGGTCGTCACTGTTCATGTCGTCTCCTTAGACGCTTGTAGTTCGAATTCGTTCGCTCACTAAGGCTCATAGGGCCGCCCGGAGGACAGGCCAGGATCGCATGCCCCATCCGGGAGTTCTCGCTGCGACACACGACGGCAGTGGGTGCTTCTCCAGATGCCATCACTGTAGAGTGAATGGCGAGGAGGATACCACGGGCGGTGATCGAACGCGAACTATCTTCAAAAACATCCTTTCGGGAGTCCTCGCTGATGACCGCGATTCAACCGAGCACCGCATCATTGGCCGGTATTGAACACGCCCACCTTCTACAACAACCACCTCGAGCGGTTTTTGCCATAAGCATACGCCAGAGTCGACCCCGCATGTGCTCTCTTTGGCTGTCTCTGACCGTCGTCCGCCGAGGGAATACGCGGCTGATGGCGACGGCGATAGGCCGAGTGCGCTGGATCTAGCGAGTCGGCAGTGTACTACGCTGGAGAAAGCATTCAAGATGTGCTATGAAGCGGCAGAGATTCTCTGGGCTACCTCAAGTCCCGCGTTGGGTCGGGCGGGCCACATCTCGTCTGGCACTGGTTCGGACGGCAGCAAGAACATGTGTGGAGGGAGACATGCGCAGCATCGATATTCACGCTCATTTGACGCCTCAATGTTTCATCCGCGCGATGCACGCCGGAAAAGCATGGCACGGCATTCAGCCGGGGACGATGCGCATCGCGCCGCGGGCGACCTGGACCCCTGAACAGCGCATCGCGGACATGGATTCGCTCGGCGTGGATGTGCATGTGGTCTCCACAGGAGCGGCGTTTTATTTCTACGATCGTGATGCCGAGACGGTCGCGGCCATGCATCGCGAGTGCAACGACGAAGTGCATCAGATGACCCTGGACCACCCCGACCGCTTCAAGGGGTTCGCCCACATTCCCATGCAGGACCCCAAGCTGGCGATCGCCGAACTGGACCGAGCGGTCAACAAGCTCGGGCTGGTGGGCGCCATGATCAACGATACCGCCAACGGACGGACCTATGACGAGCCGGAGTTCTTGCCGCTCTGGAAAGAGGCCGAGCGCATGGGTGCTCTGATGTTTATCCACCAACAGGGAGGCGATACGCTGGTGACCCCGCGGCTCAATCGTTACCACCTCCCCAACACCATCGGGAACCTCGTGGACCGGGCGGTGACCTTCGCCGCTTTCGTGTTCGGTGGCGTCATGGACAAGTGCCCGGACTTAAAGATCTGCCTAGCGCATGGCGGTGGCTATACCTGCTACGGCATCGGCCGCATGGACCGCGGTTGGCAGGTGCGCTCAGAGGCTCGGGTCAACATCCAGAAGCCACCCAGTGCCTATCTCAACAAGTTTTACTATGACTGCCTGACCCACAGCGAGCCAGCCTTACGCTATTTGATCGACACCGTGGGCATCGATCGGGTGGTGTTCGGCACGGACTGGCCCGCCGACATGGCGATCGACTGGCCGGTGTCCTGGCTGCTGAGTTTGAAGAGTCTGACCCAAGAGGAAAAAGAGGCGATTCTGTGGAAGAACCTGGAGAGATTGCTGGGCATATAGCCGCACGGCACGGCTGAGCGACACAAAGTCCTCTGCACTGCCACCTTGCAGCCTCACCCGAACTCTCTCCCAGAAGGAAAGGGACGAACGATCCAGTGAGAAAGCGGCTGGAGAGGGCAGGCGCAGGGGGGCAATTACGGCAACGTCATGTGGAGCGAATTAAAGGAGCGAGCATGCGCGAGAATACTCTGAAGCAGCGGTTGTACGCCGGCAAAGCGGCTTTCGGTGTGATGTGCACCTTCCCATCCCCACCGGTGGTGGAGATGTTGGGCTACCTCGGCTTCGATTGGATCTTGCTCGATAATGAGCACGGCTCTATCACTGTGGATACCGCCGAGAGCTGCATCGCCGCCGCCGAACTGAGCGGCATGGCGCCGATCGTGCGCCCGGTGGGGAACAAGCCGGAGATCATCGCGCCATTCCTGGATCGGGGCGCCTGGGGCGTACAGGTGCCCCATGTCAACACGGCAGATGAAGCGCGTGCCGTCGTGGACGCGGTGAAGTACGCTCCGGAAGGGCATCGCGGCATTTTCAGCGGTGGCCGCCCGGCCCAGTATGGCTTTTCGGGCACCACCGCGGACTATGCCAAAGAGGCCAACCGCCAGACCTTGGTGTGCTTGATGCTGGAGGAAGTGGAGGCCATCGAGAACCTGCCGGAGTTGGTCACCGTGCCAGGAGTGGATGTTTACTTCATCGGCTCCGGCGATTTGTCACAGTCGATGGGCTACACCGGCCAGCAGGCCCACCCCGAGGTGCAGAAACTGATGGAGCACGGCGTCAAGATCATCACCGGCGCTGGTCGCATTGCGGGGTGCAGCTGCCCTGACAATCTCATTCCGAAGTTTTTGGGTCTCGGCGTGCAATATTTCCATAGCAGCGTCGGCCGTCTGCTGCAGCATGGCAGCAATGCTTACCTGCAGAGCGTGCGTCAGGCTGCCGCCGACGCCGGGAGGTGATGTGGGGCGGCCGCGATGCAACGCGTCATCATCGACTGAAGCGTCAGACTGACCTCCCCTCGCCGCCTTCTTCGACCAGTGGCCGGGGCAGCACCGGCCACTGGTCGAGCAGTTGCGTGGGCTGCATGGTACCTCATCTCCCTCGCCGTCGACCGCCGTCGACGCGCGGAATGGCCTATTTGACGGCATGGGAGGCGAACGGAAGTTGGATAGGTGGCGCAGGTGTGCTGCCAGACTGGTGGCGTGCCCAGTCGGCACATACAGCGATTTTCAGATCACCGTATGGCAGGTGGGGGCCGTCAGTGCCTGTCCCTGACTCTCTCTCGCCCTCACCCCACCCTCTCCCGCAGGGAGAGGGCTCACTAGGGGAGGTAAATTGCCCCTCCCCCTTGATGGGGAAGGGTTCGGGTGGGGGCGGGAGCAGCGCTTCTTGCCCCCCATCCCTACCTCCTCCACTAGGGGGATGGGGATTTGACGTCGTCTCCCTCTCCCAGTCAGCAGGAAGAGGGAGAATAGTCGGTGTGCAGGTCATCTTGGGCCAGGACCTCTGGAAAGAGCAAATTACTCCGCTCGCAAAGCGAGTGGAGAACAGCATTGCCGAGATGGTCAGGGTTACTCTGGATTCATGACCAACGAGTTGTGGGAACATGACAGTCCTCGCAGGTCGGAGGGCATCTATACCGCATGTCCTGGAGAACCGACTTGCCCTGGATCGCTATGGGGCAGTTGACAGTGGCAGGGAGTGGTACTATCGTTGGCTCAGCACCTCCGAGGTGCCGTCTCCGGGGAGCGCACAGCGGGAAAGATACCACCCGATTCCTCAGGGGTTCATCCACGTCGGAGGTTCGTCAACATATTGCGGGCGGCGCTGCCGGGGCGAGAGTAGAACCCTAGAGGGGTGGGCTCCAGATCTCTCTAACTGACGTCTTGCCCCATCTAGACGAGCATAGGGAGGCGAAACGATGGTGGATGAGAGCGCCGAAGCGCAGGTCAAGGCAGCACCGGTGCAGTTCGGCATCTTCGACTGGATCGATCGAAGCCAATTCCCGCTCCCCGACCTCTATGAGCAGCGCTTGCAATGCCTGGAATACGCCGACGAAGCTGGTTTTTACTGTTATCACCTGGCCGAGCACCAATGCACGCCGCTGGGGATGGCCCCTTCGCCCGGGGTCTTTCTGTCAGCCGCCATCCAGCGTACCCAGCACATCCGCCTGGGGCCGCTGGTGTATCTTCTCCCCCTCTACAATCCCCTGCGGCTGGCGCAGGAAATCTGCATGCTCGACAACATGAGCCGAGGGCGGCTGGAAGTGGGCGTCGGCCGCGGCGTTTCGCCCTATGAGCTGGCCTTCTACAATCTGATGCCTCAGGAGGCGCGCGCCATGTTTCGGGAGGCGTTGGATATTCTGACCATGGGATTGCGCACCGGTGAGGTCTCCTATACCGGCCGGTATTTCTCGTTCAAGCGCGTACGCCTACACCTCGAACCCTATCAGCGACCTTATCCGCCCCTCTGGTACCCCACCGACAACACCGACTCGATCACCTGGCTGGCCCAGCAGGGACTCAATACCATCACGCACTACCCGCCGATGACCACCATGCGGCGGCTGTTCGACCTCTACAAGCGCGTCTGGCAAGAGCACAGACACGATCCCGACCGCTTGAACGCGCACGTGGCGGAGCCGAAGTACGGCATCGTTCGCCACGTCTACGTCGCGGATACCGACGCCAGGGCCCTGCAAGAGGCCAAAGCCGCGTTCGCCGATTTTATCGGCAACTTCAACTATCTGCGCACCCTACACGGCGATACCAGCGGCAGGGCGGCCTACCTCGCGGACTTCGAGGCGCGCCTGGCGGACGGACTGCACATCGTCGGCTGCCCAGAGACCGTCAAACAGCAGGTGCAGGAGCACGTGCGGATCACTGGCTCGAACTACTTCGTCGGCTCGTTTTTCTTCGGAAGCCTCACCGGCGCGCAGATGATGCACTCCCTCCGGTTGTTCGCGTACGAGGTCATGCCCACGTTTCGCTGTATCGGCTGAGGGTTGCCCTCCCTGTCAGGTGTCCCCTTGTTCAATACCTCGACGAGGTCTCGACGCATCGCCACACACGGCGAGCCAGCCAAGCCGAGGCGCGGCCCACATACCCTGACCCGCCACCCATCGACCTCTTACTCGATGCTCTGGCATGGGGTGGTGAAATAAACCAAATCCTGATCCGCCTGCTCTGCGCCGATGCCCTCCCGCGACGGGTGAAGCACCTCCCACCTCCCCCCACACTGAGACTGAAGGGGGAGGTATCGGGGCAAGGTGCGGATGGGGAGGACCGACAGGAAGCGGAGAAAACGTCTCGCCACGATAGGCTTCGCCGCATGGGTGGGCCAAGATACACCTGCGGTTCTTGACAACAAGCTGATGGAGAGATATGCTCGTCGTTCGTAGGACGAACAGTTTGTACTAAGGACAGATCCAGCCACCTCGACAGGCTGGACGCACGATTTCACCAACCGGCAGGCAAGGAGGGCCGATGAAGTCTCAGGCGGCAACGGTCAATAGCCCAGAGCTTTGTGCGCGAGAGGTGATGGAGACGGTGCCCGTGGTGATGCGCTTTATCCGCACACAAATGCGCTCGCGCCGGGCGCCTTTGTCCATCCCCCAGTTTCGTGTGCTCACCTTCCTGAGCCGCACCCCCGGGGCTCCGCTCTCCGGCGTGGCCGAGCATCTGGGGGTCTCGCGGTCGACCGCCTCAGCCATCGTCGACCGTTTGGTGCGCCGCCAACTAGTGAGCCGGACCGAGCATCCTGAGGAACGCCGCTGCATCGTCCTGACGCTCACCCCAGCGGGGGCGCAACATCTGCAGCAAGCCCGCGAAGCCGCCTGTACGCATATGGCGAAAGTCTTGGCTGGCCTGTCAACCGCCGAGCTTCTCCAGGTCACGAAAGGGCTAACGCTCCTAGGCCAAGCCTTCAGGCAAATCGTCGCGCCACTGTACCGGTGACGGTGACACAAGGGCGAGCACGCCAACCACACTTAGCGTGTCTTCAGAAAAACCCTACCGTTGTGCACGTGTCCTGCGAGGTGAGAGCTAGCAGCATGGGGCAGGAGACGTCAGTGGCTCTGATACGAGCAAGGGGGTGCGCATGGGAAAGCTCGAATTCGCCATATGGGACGGCTTTGGGGCCTATGAGATGGCCACCTCGCCCGTGGCCGCCGACGTCTATGAACGGCATATCGAAGAGGCACAACTGGCCGAAGAACTCGGCTATGGCTCGTATTACACCATCGAACATCAGAATTCGCATGTTGGGCAGATCACCGCGCCCAGCGTCTACCTATGCGCTGTGGCACGGCATACGAGCCGTCTACGCCTTGGCACGATGATCTGGCAGCTGCCGTTTTACAATCCCATGCGGCTCGCTGAGGAGGTAGCCATGCTGGACCATCTGTCGCACGGCCGTGTGGAATTCGGCACCGGCATCGGCGTGGCCGAGCACGAGTTCATGCGCTGGAAGTTGCCGTTCTATGAGCGCCGGGAGATGTCACGGGAGGCCCTAGAAATCATCGTGAAAGCGTGGACGGAAGAAAGCGTCACGTATGAAGGTAAGTACTGGCAGTTCGACGAAGCCCTGCCGGTGCCGAAGCCCTACCAGAAGCCACATCCGCCCATTTGGGTGGGGGCCCACAGTCCAGCGTCATTCGAGTATGCGGCCGAGCATAACTACCACGTATCGCAGAATCTCGATGTGGATGAGGTGGTGGCGCAGAAGTTCGAACTATGGCGGCAACTGTGGCGACAATATCAGCACCCTGACCCGATGCCCCGCACGTTCCTGATGCGAGCGGTACACGTGGCGGAGACCGATGAGATCGCCCGGGCCGAGGCCGAGCAACCCCTGTTGGTGTCTCGCAAGCTCGGCCGGGAGGGCATCGCTCGTACACGCATCGGCTTCAAGGGCAACGAGGATAACCCGACGACGCGGGAACTGAATCGCGTCTTCCAGGGGATGAGCACCTCCTACGACTTTTGGATCGACAACGGGCTAGCGCTAGTGGGTAGCCCTGAGACGGTGATCCGCCGGCTCAAGGCACAGCACCAGCGCATCGGCTACGACGTCTTCTGTGCGAATCACCGCTTCGGGCCCATGCCCCGGGAGCAGGTATTGAAGTCTCTGGAGCTTTTCGGCAAGGAGGTGATCCCAGCGTTTCGCTAGCCAATATCGCGTTTGGCTCAGGCGCCATCGCCCCACGAGCAGCGGCCAAGTCTGGCGACCGAGCCGATGGCGTGTCTCTGTCGCTTTGTCGTCTATACAATACAGGGCGGGATGGCAGGCTCATCAACCGATTGGGTGCGCGATTGCACCGGAGCGGAGGAGGAAGGGACATGATACAGACCAATGGCATCGACCATATCGTGCTGCATGTCCGTGATGTGCCGCGGGCCAAGAAGTTTTACACCGAAGTGTTGGGCATGATCCCCTACCGCGAGAACGACAGACAGGTTTTTTTGCATGCCGGCCAGCAGGGAGTGGCATTGTTCAAAAAGGAGGGCGATACCCCCTTGACGACCGGCAACGACCTCAACCATCTCGCCTTGAACGTGGCGACGGGGACGTATGAAACGCTCAAAGCCGAGTTGGAGAGACACGGGGTGACGGTCAGCGGTCGCCCAGGGGACGATCATTGCATCTACTTCCATGACCCCGACGGCCACCGCCTGCAGCTCATATTCCGAGCGTGAGGTCGTTGTCACGTCGAGCGCGCTGATCGTGCCCTCTCCCACAGGGCAGAGCTCTGCCCGTGGGTGGAACACCAGCAGAGCCATCCGACTCCCGAACCGACAGTTCCCGTCCCCTTGAGGGGCACAGGCGCCAAGTGAAGGCTCCCTCTCCCTCCGAGAGAGGGCAGGGGTGAGGGCAGCCAAGTCTGTGAGAGGCTGTTGGGACCGACCTCACCCTCTGCCAAAGGGAGGAGCCACAATCAGTGCCTCCCATCGCTTAACCTGGCGCCTCTGCCAGGGAGAAAGCACCCTAGCAGAGGCATAGCACTACTACGGAGGAGGAAAAGACCTATGGGTATCCAGCTGAAGCGCATCGGACATGTGGGCATTTTGGTCTCCGACTTCGAGCGTTCCTTCCGGTTCTACACCGAGGTGCTGGGGTGTAAGGTGACCAATCGGCGCAAGAGCCCGGACGGTTCGGAGACGGCTTTCCTGCGCTTTGACGACATGCACCACGACTTCGTCATCAGCTCCGCCCCGCCAGGCGTCGACGTGACCAGTGCCGGACCACGCGAGCGGCTGATCCAGCAGATCGCCTTTGAGGTCGAGGATCGCGACGCCTTCCTCAAGGCCCTGGCCCATTTGCATGCCAAGGGGGTGAAATTGATCAATGGACCACTGATCCATGGCATCGAAGGCGGCGGCAACTTAGGCGGCAGCGGCAGTCGTTCGTTTTACTTCCTCGATCCCGACGGCAACCGCCTAGAGATATATGCCGACATGATGCGCGTGCCCAATGGCGAGCAATTTCCTCGCCAAGAGTATGCCGAGGCGATGAAGGCTTATGTGAACGGCGACGGCTAAAGCCGGCATGGTGCCAGGCGCAACGTCACCGCCCGAGACGCAGCTTACTGGCGAGCACCTTCAACGCGCTCAGGCTCCAACCGCTTAGGGTGAGCTTTTGTCACCTGCACCAGTGCGAAGAGGAGGCTGACCATGACGGATTACCTGATGATCTCCGCGGACTCTCACGTCAGCGAGCCACCCAATCTGTGGGTGGAACGCGTCGACAAACAGTACCGTGACCGGGCGCCTCGCCTGGTGATCAACCCCCCTGGGCGAGAAGGCGCCTACTTCCTGTATGAGGGCTACGAACCCCATCCGATCGGCATCGGGCTCGCGGCGGGCAAGAGCCCTGAGGAATTGGCCGAGTTCCTCACCAAAGCCACTTACGCCGACGCGCGGCCTGGGGGATGGGATCCAGCGGAGCGTCTGAAGGACAACGAACTGGACGGGGTCGAGGCTGACGTGCTTTACACCACCCTGGGTTTCCGCATCTTTTGGCTGAAAGACGCCGGGCTCCAGCAAGACTGCTTTCGGGTCTACAACGATTGGCTGGCGGAGTATTGCAGCTACGCCCCCGCGCGCATGGCGGGTCTGGCTCTGATCTCGTTATATGACCCCCAACAGGGAGCCAAGGAACTCGTGCGCTGCGCCAAAATGGGGCTCAAGGGCGCGATGATCTGGTGTTCACCACCCGAGAGCCAACCGTACAGCTCGGAGATCTATGATCCGTTCTGGGCCACGGCCCAAGAGTTGCGCCTGCCCATTAGCCTGCACGCTATCACCGGCATGGGCCGCGAGAGTCAGTGGAACTTCAGTCCGCAGGAGCGCTATATGCGCGCCACCATGCAACCCCACGAGATCGAGCGCTCCTTCAGCGTGCTCATCTTCTCCGGTGTGCTGGAGCGCTTCCCCGGCCTGCAGATCGTCTCAGCAGAGAACAACTGCGGATGGCTGCCGTATTATCTGCAGCGCATGGACCGTGCCTTCGATCGCGGCCGTTATGCTGCGGGGTACAAGCTCAGCTTAAAGCCGAGCGGGTATTTTCAGCGCCAGATGTATTGCACTTATATCGATGACTACGTCGGCGTTGTCAACCGCCATTTGATCGGGGTGGACAAGCTCATGTGGTCCTCTGACTACCCGCACCAGGCCTCTACCTGGCCTCACTCGCGGGAGGTAGTGGCACGAGACTTCAAAGACGCCAGCGAGGAAGATCGCTTCAAGATCACCCGTGGCAACGTGGCCAAGCTCTACGGCTTCGCACTCTAAATTGAACCACAGGAGATTGGCACACGGTGGTGATGCTCAGCCCTGTTCCCTTCCCCCCGGTGCGGGGGAAGGTGGGGATGGGGGAAAGGAGCGCCAGTACCACCCCCACCCGAACCCTCCCCCATCAAGGGGGAGGGGCCATTTACCTCCCCTTGGCAGCCCCGGTGCGGGGGAAGGTGAGGATGGGGGGGGCTCCCCGGTGTACCGATTTTCTATGGCCTGATTTAGCAGGCAGAGTACGTCTGCAGGGATGGCCACAGAAGGGGCGGCTGCTCCTGGGGTCTGGGGGCAGCCGCCCACGGTCAGGTCAGAATTCGACGATGACGCCGCCCATATATTCCCGGCCGGTGACCGACGGGCCCCCGGCCGAACCATCCCACCACGTGTGGGACAGCGTACGATCGGCGCCCAGGACGAACCCCTCTAGGCTATTCGGCCCCTAGGCCACACCGGGCCCTGAGCTTACGGATATCCCAGCAAATAAGCTCCTGTATGATCCCCCATAAACGTTCAGGACGGTCAAAGGTCCGACAAGGTCGACGACACCTTCTGTGAAAGCACGTAAAACTCCTCTAATGATTGCTCCATCAGATGCACCCAAGGTAGGCCGAGATTGACACCGAACCGGCAATGCCCTATATGATCGCGTATGGGGAAACCTGATCCTCTGTCCTAAAACGACTTCGGTAGCGTTAGTTGGATGTCTGAACAGTCCTTGCTGGCTCAGAGAGCCACCCATCTTCCGTCGCCGTACCACCGCAAGCGCATCCACTGCGTCAGAGCGAACGGTCCAAACGATAATAGGTGCGACAGCATCCTGGAAGGACAGAGCCAATCGCTCATCGATCACACAGGAGACGAGGCACGCATCGGACCCGGAGGCGTGAGCCCGCCTCACCAGCGCCGCCGCATGAGGTCTTTGGTGTATCCGCCCCTTCCTCTGGCAAGGGCCGTTCTCGTGGGGTTTACCACTGCCTACCGCGAAGATCTGTTCGAGAAATGTGTTGCCAGGATTGGACCATAAGGGCTCTTGGCTGTACAGGATTACACACGGCGAAGAGATCAGCCGCGGTGAAAATCGTATACGGTATCCAGTTTTAAAGAGTTAGCGATTTGGTTATAGCCCTTTTCAGATCGATCCATGGCCGCTCAGGACTGTCAGTGTCTGTCCCTGGCGCTATCTCGCCCTCACCCCACCCTCTCCCAGAGGGAGAGGGGGAATAGGGTTGCACCGCGATGGTTAGCGCCCGCCAACAGGCGATGCCATTTAAAGACCCTCCGACATCAAGAGGTGCCAGCGTTTCTTGGACGACGGGCTTACAGCATGCGGTTAAGCCCTGCATTGGCGATGTCAGAAGAGGAGGCAGGCGATGAAATGCAGTACCGAACGGATACTCACGACCTTCGTCGGGAGTCTGCCGCGCCCGGCTGACCTGCTCGCGATGATGCAGGCAAAAGAGCGTGGCCAGCCCTACGAGACCAAGGCCTTCGCCGCCAGGGTGCGCAGGGCGGTGGCGGAGGCGGTGCGCAAGCAAGCAGAGGCCGGCGTCGACATTGTGTGCGATGGCGAGCAAGGCAAATCCGGGTTCATCACCTACGTGAGCGAGCGGCTCACCGGCTTCGAGCCGCGCGAGACTAAACCCAGAGAGGGCCCCTGGGTGGGGTCGCGGGAAGAGCTGGCCTTCCCGGAATATTATCAGTGGTATGCCCGTGGTCGGGGCGGTACTGTGGCGGCGCCGTATAGTTGGGTATGCACGGGACCCATCACCTACAAAGGGCACGAGGCGTTGCAGAGCGACATCGAGAATCTCAAGGCCGCGCTGCAAGGCGTCCAGGTCGAGGAAGCGTTTCTGCCCGCCGCCTCTCCCACGGACATCGAAAGCCAACGCCCGAACGAGTACTACCCCTCGCAGGAGGCGTATCTGTATGCCATTGCCGAGGCGATGCGGGAGGAATACCGGGCCATCGTCGAGGCTGGCTTTGTACTGCAGATCGACGATCCCCGGTTGGTGACTTACTATGTGGCCAATCCGGGCGCCAGCATCGAGCAGTGCCGCCAGTGGGCCGAGTTGCGCGTGGAGGTGCTCAACTACGCCCTGCGGGATATCCCGCCGGAACAGGTGCGCTTTCACACCTGCTATGGCATCAATATCGGGCCACGCGTTCACGAGATGCCCCTGCAGGACATCGTCGACATCATGCTGAGGATCAACGCCGGGGCCTACTCCTTCGAGGCCGCCAATCCCCGCCACGAGCATGAGTGGCGCGTGTGGGAGGGCGTCAGGCTGCCGGAGGGGAAGGTCCTCATCCCCGGGGTGATCTCGCATACGACCAACCTCGTCGAACACCCCGAGCTGGTGGCCGAGCGTCTGCTGCGGTATGCCAAGCTCGTGGGCCGCGAGCGCGTCATCGCCGGCAGCGACTGCGGCTTCTCCTCACAGGCCACCATGGAGCCGGAAATTCATCCCTCGGTCGTGTGGGCCAAGTTCCAAGCCATGGCCGAGGGGGCGAGGCTGGCAAGCGCGCAGCTGTGGGGAGGTGCATGACGACATGCGGGGATCGGGGCTAGAAGGACGCCAGCGGCATGGCGTTGAAGCGCCGGTGTGATTGAATCCCAGCAGATGCTCGTGAAGGAGACAGCGATGATGACAGGACAGCCCTTGCTGACCACGGTGGTCGGAAGCTACCCACAGCCGCAGTGGCTCATCGACCGCCAAGGCTTGGCCCGCACCGCCGTTCCCCGCATCCGGGTCTCACAGCTGTGGCGCATCCCCCCAGAACACCTAGAAGAGGCCCAGGACGACGCGACGCTCGTTGCCATCAGGGACATGGAGCGCGCCGGCGTCGACATCATCAGCGACGGAGAAATCCGGCGGGAGAGTTACTCCAACCGCTTTGCCACGGCGTTGGAGGGCATCGACCTCGACAGGCCCGGGCAGATCACGGGCAGTACCGGACGGCCGACACCGGTACCGCGCGTGGTGGGACCGATTCGACGAGCGCGTCCGGTACAGGTCAGAGACGTCCAGTTCCTGCGCCAACACACCGACCGCCGCATCAAAGCCACGGTCCCCGGTCCCTTTACGCTGGCGCAACAGGCTCAAAACGAGTACTACCCCGACCGCGAGAGCCTGGCCATGGACTACGCCAGCTGCGTGAACGAAGAGGTGAAAGCCTTGTTCGCAGCGGGAGCCGACGTGGTGCAGCTGGACGAACCCTGGTTGCGCACCAACCCCAACGAGGCCAGGGCCTATGCGGTAACCGCCATCAACAAGGCCTTAGAGGGGGTGACGGGCATCACCGCCGTGCATCTGTGCTTCGGCTATGCCGCGATGGTGCGGGGGAAACCCAGTCGATACGCCTTCCTAACCGAACTCGAAGAGTCGGTCGTGCAACAGATCTCCATCGAAGCGGCGCAGCCGAAGTTGGACCTCGCGGTCCTGAAAGAGTTGGCGACCAAAACCATTCTCCTCGGCGTCCTGGATTTGAGCGAGATGAACGTCGAAGCGCCCGAGAGCATCGCCGCGAGAATCCGGGAGGCGCTACGGTATGTGCCTCCCGAACGCCTGGTAGTGGCCCCCGATTGCGGCATGAAGTACCTCCCCCGCGCCGTCGCCTACCGCAAGCTGCGTGCGATGACACTGGGTGCAGCCATCGTCCGCGAATCCCTGACTTGAGCAGGGAATACACGGCAGCCTCGAAAGGTCGGGGGCTGTGATGCCAGCGGCCATATGACGGTCGTTGGCCCAACTCACCCACCGGCTCGGCTCGCTGCCCCGCAGCCCCGCGACCGCGACCGTCGCTGGGCGTGCTGCCATGGCCACGGGTGCCAGCAGGGGACGGCATCGCTGCTCTCTGCTCCAGGGCAGCGAGTCGAGCGGATGGCACCGGCCGGGAGCGCCGGTCCTATTTCTTAAACACCTCGGCATACTCCCGGCGGGGGAACGGCTCCCCGTTGGGGACCTTCATCATGTCGGTATAGATCTCCACCATGTTGCCATCGGGGTCGCGGATATAGAACGAGCGGCTGCCGCTCCCGCCGGGATTGCGCCCGGGGCCATCGCCGCCCTCGGGGCCGTGGACCAGGGGCCCTTGTACGATCTCGACGCCTTTCTGTCGAAGATCTGCCAGGGCCCTCAGCCATTCGTCACGATCGGCCACCTCCAGAGCGATGTGTTGCAGGGCGTTGTAGCCGACACCGCGGTCCTCCTCGGTGACGGGGCGGGGAGGCGTGAACAGCACGATATTGTGATGATCGTCCGTGAAGCGCATGAAAGCTAGCTCGCCGGTCTCTCCCATGGGCCAGCGCCCGGTCAGCGTCAGACCCAGGACGTCTCTGTACCACTTCAGCGACCGCTCCATCTCGGTAACATGGATGCCGACATGCCCCACTCGCTGAATCGTAAAAGCTCTTTCCATGGTGTCTCCCTCCTTGCAGCGGGGTAAAACCCCGATACGACCTGCGAAGGACTACAGCAACGACGCGACCTTCACGCTGGAGAGACCCGATCGCCTGCGGCATCGCCGCGAACAACGCCGCTGGGTTACGATCCCCTGAGGGGGGGTACTTCACGCGGTCGTCGGCAGGCGGGCAGGATTTTGACTAGCGTATCATAGCACAGTCAGCGGCCGTCGTAGCCGGCGAATGCGGTGCCCGAATGCCGTATACCCAGAGGCAACGATTATGGTATCATGGCTACACTTCGCCAGTAGGGCGAAACGGCGGCTGTTGTCTGCCTGCCACAGGAGAACACCTGCCGAGGATCAGCCCAGGTGGGGCGCGTCGTCCTTGCCGTGCGAGAACTGCTTCCGATGGCAAGCGCCTGGAGCTGTTCTTCCTGACCGTAGGGTGGGACAAAGCGATCGAGTTTCTGCAACGGGGGTCAGGTAGTCTTGAACCTTACGAGCTGCCGCCAGCGGCGGTTTCCCCGTGCTAGGAAGGAGGGTCGCCATTCGGACCGGTGCCGAGTACCGTGACAGTTTGCGCGATGGCCGGAAGATTTGGGTCATTGGCGAGGGTCGTCTGGATGATCTGACGACACATCCGGCAACCTGTGCAATGGTCGATTACTACGCCGCCTGGTACGACCGTCACTTCGACCCGGAATGGCAGGACCTCCTGTTGATGCCCCCCGACGCCAGCGGGAAGCGCCTGCCCCTGCTCTTTCAGGTGCCGAAAAGTTCCGACGATCTACGCCGCATGGGACGAGCTTTCGCGGCGACGATTTTTCCCACCGCCGGCAACGTCACCCATACACCCGCCTACGGCAACTTGATCGCGCTGGGCATCCTCGACGCCGTGCAACGCAGGAACCCGGCGTCCGACAACGCCATCACCGCTGCCAAGTATCGCGATGGGCTGGCCCACACTGGCCGCTTCCTTACCTTCTCCGCTGGCGGCCCAACGATCGGCTATCGCTTCCGCCATGACCCGCAAGAGCGTGCTTCGCTGCGTCTGATCAAAGAGACCGACGCCGGTATCGTGGTGCGTGGTAAGATCGGCATGCATACCAGTGTGCCGTTCGTCGACGAAGTTTACATCGGTCATTTCGGGGCGGTGGTGTGCGGACAACACCGGGTGACGTTTGTCGTCCCGGTGGCGGCGCCTGGCGTCACCGTGGTGTGCCGGAAGATCGCGGCGCGGCACCGCAATCGCTTCGTCGCCCCCCTGAGCAGCCGGTTCGATGAACTCGATGCACAGATGTGGCTGGATGATGTCTTCATCCCCTGGGAGCGCGTTTTTCTGACCGAATCGCCGCCTGGCGGCAACGATCTTCTTACCCTTGAGCCCGAGCGCGGCGAGGGCATCGCCGATTGGCTGTTCTGGCATCAGCTCTACTGTTGGCTGGCCAAAGCGGAGTTCACGCTCGGTCTAGCGCTCGCCTGCACCGACGCCATGGGCCTGCGGGAGCATCAGCTAACCCTAGATTACCTGGTCGACTTGGTCATCGACGTGCAGACGGTGCGCAGCTGCCTCACGGCCGCCGAGCTTGACCCACAGGTGACGGCGGCGGGGTATGCCCTGCCGGGTTTGGTCCACATCGCCGCTGGGAGCATCGCCATGCTCAAGGCTCGGCAGCGCATGGCCGAGATCCTGCGCAGCCTGCCTGGCTCGTCGCTGGTGATGGCCCCGGCTGACACCGACCTGGCGGCCCCGGAGATGGCCGCCGGCCTGGAGGAGTCATTCGGCGGCGGCGGCTATACTGCGTTGCAGCGCGCCGCCCTTCTGAATCTGGCCTGGGACCACATTGCCTCCGGGCTCGATGGGCGTGAATCGGCATTCGAATTACACGCTAACGGCGGCATACCTGTCTGGCGCAATCGGCTGCGCGCGTGGTTTCCAAGCTACGACGACCTGGCTAATGGTGTGCTGGCGGCCCTTGATCTGGACATGCCCACGCTTAACTTCGACAGCCTACGCCGTATCGCCCAGGGCCCGCGTCGGCCGGTGAGTGCCCCTTCTCAGAGAGGCTCTGCGACTGGTTCGTGAGTTCAACCACACAACTTACGCAGCATGTGACCTGAACGCTCCTCATAGGGCGGGATCATAGCATCTGACGAGTCTCCAACACACCGCGGCAATCAGGCGAGAGGTGAGGACATGGCCATACGTCGGGGAGAGGAGTATCTGCAAAGCCTTAGGGACGGTCGTCACCTGTGGCTGCTGGGGCAGCGGGTAGAAGACGTCACCACGCATCCGATGCTGGCTGCTTGCGCCCATAGCGTCGCCGCCGTCTATGACCTCCAGCATGACCCAGCACACCAGGATCTGCTGACCATGCCGTCGCCCACCACGGGTCAGCGAGTAAGCCTAGCGTATCTGCTGCCCCGTTCTGTGGATGAGCTGGCGCGCCAACGCCGGATGTACGAGTACCTCGTGCGCCGCACGGGGGGCGTCGCCGCCCGCTTACCACAACATTTGGCCACGGTCGCCATCGGACTCTATGATGTGCGCGACCTCCTAGGCGAGGTGGACCCGGCTTTCGCCGCCCACATCGCCCAGTACTTCGAGTACTGCCGCGAGCAAGACGTCAGCATCGCCACCATTTTCAGCGATCCCCTACGTCACCGCAGCCACCCGACGACCGATCAGGAGCACTTGCGGGTGGTGGAGAGACGTCCCGACGGCCTCATCGTGCGAGGGGCCAGAGGGGTGGGCACTCAGGCGCCCTACGCCAATGAGCTGCTCTGCCTGACGTCGCCGCGGCCGCATCTTAAGCCGGAAGAGGTCGTCTTTTTCGCGACGCCCGTGAACGCCGAGGGCATCCATCTTGTCTGCCGACAGCCGCTGACGCCTCCCAACCCGGAGGACCACCCCCTCAGCCCCCACTGGGATGAGATGGACGCCATCGTCGTGTTCGACGACGTGTTCATCCCCTGGGAGCGGGTGTTCTACCTCCGGCTCTCCCCTGCCATCGATCTCGCCTTTGAGGCGCGAGTGTTTCAGGGCGCCATCGGCCTTGGCCCTTGGTACGTGCTGGTGCGGATGGCGGTCAAGGCCGAAGTGCTGCTGGGCATCTGTGCCGCCATCGCCGACACCCTGGGCACTACCAGCCAACCTCTGGTCCAAACGGCCTTGGCCGATGCGATGATCTACCTCGAGACGCTGCGGGCCCTGATCCAAGCCGCTGAGGCGAATCCCATCCCCTCGCCCTCGGGCCTGGCGCAGCCCAACCCCACGACGGCGCTGGCGGCGCGCATCTGCTCCATCGAGCGCTATCCGCACCTGCTGCAGATCGTCCGCGAGCTGTGCGGCTCAGGCCTCCTCATGGCCCCGGGGCAGGCCGATCTGAACCATCCCGAGATCGGACCCCACCTCCACCGCTATGTGGTCGGCAAGGACAGAGGGGGGCCCGAGTACTTCCGGCTGCTCAAGCTGGCTTGGGAGTATGCTTGCGACGCCTTCGGCTCGCGCCAACTCCTCTTTGAGATGTACAACGTCGGCAGCCTGGCCACCAACAAGCAGCGGTTGGTGAGTACCTACGACACAAGCCCCTTTGTCGCCTTGGCCAAGGAGCTGGCCGGCATCGCCGGGCCGGACGACCCCAGTGGCGCTCAGATCTCACCGGACGTCGAAGGCGTACAGCGGACTGTCGCGAGTGGACATTAATGGTGAAGCGTTGAGGATGACAACTGCGGTCTCGACCACCCTGGTCTCGCCGTCACCGACGACCTCTATGCTAACGGCCTCGCTGCGTGCTCCCCCTGTTGGCTGAGATGAGGTGGCCGGCAGGGTATTATTTCCTTCGGGCATCACCACGACCTGCGTATAATAGGGCCAGCCGCTAATGCTCACGCTGTTATGGGAGGGAGAAAGCCATGAAACTGCTCGTGTTGTCTGGAGGAAGGCATCCCTATCACGAATCCACCCCGATCCTCGGCGATTTTCTGAAGGCCGCCGGCCATGAGGTGACCATCAGCGAAGACGCCGCCATCCTGGCCCATGCCGCGGATATGGGGCGTTACGACGCGCTGGTGTTCAATACCCGCCGGGAAGCCCTGCCGGATTTCGGCGATTGGACCTTGGCTCTGGCCGAACAAGACGGTCTCAAACAGTTCATCCGCTCGGGCAAGGGTTTTGTGTGTCTCCACATCGCCACTTGCGTGCCGAAAGCCTGGCCGGAATACCACGAGATCACCGGTGGGGGCTGGATCACCGGTACGAGTTTCCATCCGCCCTATGGCGCCTTCACGGTGCATGTGAGCAAACCCGACCACCCCGCCGTGCGGGGGGTGGCGGATTTCACGACCCACGATGAGCTGTACATGGGTTGTGCCTTGGCCGCCGACAATGAGGTCTTCCTCACCGCCGACGCGCTGGAGGGGACGCATCCGTGGGGGCCGCAGCGCCAACCCAAGCATATGCCGGGCGGCACGTTTCCGCTGGGGTGGACACGGCAGTACGGCGCGGGCAAGGTGTGTGTATTGTTGCTCGGCCATGATGGGCGAAGCTTTCAGACCCCGGCGTTTCAACAGCTTGTGCTGAATGGCGTCGATTGGGCCGCTGGCCAGACGTCACGATAGCGAAGTGGGCCTGAAAGGGAGCGCCTGTGACCGTAGCGGTGACCTCCCGCCGGATCTGCAGGGCGGTCTGATGTCCTGATATTATTGGGGGACAAGCACCAGGTTAAGCTCTCAGCGAGGGTTCCCTCTCCCGGCGGGAGAGGGCCAGGATGAGGGGAGCCAGGCCTGATCGTGTGGTGCGACTGCCCTCACCCCAACCCTCTCCCAGGGGAGAGGGAATAAAACATAGCGCATCGGTGGTCGCTATCTTGATCCTGGGGGTTATGCGGTAGAGAGGACCGGCGGGCAAAAGGGCCGTACGTGGAACTGACGAGGCAAGGGACGTCAGCCTGGACTGTCGAGGAGGAAAGGATGCTGAAGGTTACACAAGACCTCATCATGCCAACGGCCATCACCGGCTCGTATCCCCGGCCGCTGTGGTTCACTGAAAGCCTACGGGGTCGCTCCTTCAAAGCGGCGCTGGGTGATTCATTGTTTCGCGAGCAGTACATCGATGCGGTTGCCTGCATCATCAATGCCCAGGAGGCGGCGGGCCTCGACATCGTCACCGACGGCGATAGTCGCTTCGACCTCGCCGTGGGCGGCAAGTCGTGGTTCTTCTATCCGATCGAACGCTTGGGCGGGGTCGCCGGCCACCGCGACACCTCGCGCGGCTGGATGGGACGCCACAACCTGCGTCCGGGCCACATCTTATGGGAGGTGCAGGAAGCCTATCAGCCGGCGGTGGTCCAGGAGCGGCTGAGCCGAGGTCCTCTCGAGTTCACCGCGCTTTGGAAGGTGGCGCAACGCCTCACCGATCGCCCTGTCAAGTTCGGTACCATCTGCGCCCCGGCCTTGGCGAGCATGCTCTGGAACGAGTACTACCGAGACGATAGGGAGCTGATTTACGACCTGTGCGACATCTTCAATGCCGAGTTGCGGGAGCTCGCCGCTGCCGGATGCCCCCTCATCCAAGTTGAAGAGCCGCCGCACCATGGCCGCACCACCCGGCCCGACTGCACCGACGCCGAGTTGGAATTTTTGACTGAGGCGTTTAACCGGCAGCTCGTCGGCGTCGACGCCGAGATCTGGGTCCACACCTGTTGGGGCAACCCCAATCAACAGCGCGTCTACTGGGAGGTGCCGAGTTACGAGCGGGCCCTGCCCTATCTGCTCCAACTCAATGCCGACGTCATCACCTTCGAGTGCACCAGCACCAACGGCCGGGACCTACCGCTGTTCGCCAAGTACCCGACGGACAAAAAGATCGGCATCGGCGTGGTGAATCACTGCAACACCGTGGTCGAGCCACCCGAGCATGTCGCCCAACTCATCCGCAAGGCGCTGGAATATATCCCGCCCGAGCGCCTGGTGATCACTACTGACTGCGGCTTCGGTCGCGAGGGGCTGAGCCGGCGCATCGCCTACTACAAGTGTGTGTCGCTCGTCCAGGGCACCAACATTGTGCGCCGCGAGCTCGGCCTGCCGGAAGCCCGAGTGCGCGCCGCCGATCCGCGGCTGTACTTCGCCAGCGTCACGGAGTAATCTTCCCGATACAAGGCGCGAGGGGTGGAAGCCTTATCGTGTCGGCGCACTGCGTTGGGCCGCATGCACCGCGGCCTGTTGCAACTGGCCCCCCTTTGGCCGCATGGCCATTAAGTGCCCTCCGCCACCTCGAGCACGACTTTGCCGATGGCGCCGCCCTCTACGGCGAGGTGCGCTTCCCTCGCCGCCTCCAGGGGAAAATGGGGACCGGCGAGATGGCGCAGCTTGCTCCCCTCCAGGAGCCGGGTGATCTCCTGCACGGCGGCCTCCTTGGCTGGTTCCGGCATGTCATAAACCAGGACGAACCGGACGGTGACGTTGCTGGCCTTGAACTGCAGAGGGACAGGTGGCTGCGGCGACACGCCCGCAGCATAGACGGCGACCACGCCGTTACTGCGCAAGACCTCGCGACTGACTGTGAAGTTCCCGGCGAAGTCGACCTCGACGATGTGATCGACGCCGGCACCGTCAGTGAGATCCATGAGACGCAGCACGGTATCTTCCGTACGGTAGTTGACGGTATGGTCAGCACCGGCAGCCAGGGCGATCTGAGCCTTCTGATCGGAGCTGACCGTGGCGATGACCTGCGCGCCGTGCAGCTTGGCGAATTGGATGGCATAGTGACCGACAGCGCCGGCACCGCCGGTGACCAGTACTGTCTTGCCGGCGACCGGTCCATCGGCGCAGACGCAGCGATGGGCGGTCATCGCCGGCACACCCAGGCCCGCTCCCTCAGCGAAACTGGTGTTGGGGGGCAACGGAATGACGCGTTCCGCCGGTTGAACCGTATACTCAGCAGCGGTACCGAACGGACGTCCAATCTGGGCTTGGTATAGCCAGACTCGTTCGCCAAGGCGAGAATCAGGCACGCCTGGCCCCACGCGGTCGATGACACCTGCACCGTCCTGATGCGGAATGACCCTGGGGAATTCCATGCGCCGGGTCAGCCCCTGGCGTCGTTTCCAGTCGGATGGGTTGACGCCAGAGGTGATGACACGGACGCGTACTTCGCCTGGCCCCGGCTGCGGGTCAGGCATCTCACCGATCTGCAGCACGTCGGCCGCGCCGTTACGCTCGTACCAAACCGCTCTCATGGTTGTCTCACCTCTGCTGTCCTAAGCCCACCATTATCTCTTGCTGGCGACGTAATCCTGGCGCGCCCGTTCGATAGCACGCGTTCGCCCCGCCATTAGGAGGTCGCGACGCTCAAAGGCCCAGAGGTTGGATGCCGCGGTGCTGAGCACCGAGCCCTGGAATTGTGGCATGACGTAGCGCGCCAGCAATTCGTAGCTGCGCAGCATCTTCTCGCGCGGGGCCCAGTCGATGGTCTGCACGAGGAAGCCGCCGTAGCCACCGCTTTGCTCGTCCAGGCGCTTGATCCCCTCGACGCAGTCATCCGGCGTGCCGACGATCCAATAGCCGGCGTCGGCCATAAAATCGACCACCTGCTCCAGCGGACCATCGAAGAGGCGTCGTCGCCCGTTGGTGCCCTCTGAGTATTCTCGCAGGTAACGACCGGCGCCGAGCCGGACTTCATCCCGTGCTTCCTGCCGGCTTTCAGCTAGGTGAACGGGCAGCACCAGCCGCCAATCCTCGCGTCGCACCACCTGCCCATGCTCCGCCGCCGACTCCTCGGCGATGGCCCAGAGGTTCCGCAAGTCGGACTCGTTGTTTGGCGACGGATCTCTCGGTACGGTGATGGTTAGCACCGCGGCCCCATGCTTTCCTGCCAGCGCCACGCCCGCTGGGGATTGCACCGAGGCCACCGCCACCGGCATGTACGGTCGCTGGTAGGGCCGAAGCTGAAGCAACGCCTCCCGCAGCTCGAACCAATCGCTCTTGTAGGTGATGGGCTCGGTCTCGGTAAACAGGCGCAGAATGATGCCCAACGCTTCGTCCATGCGCGGCCGCTGCACGCTGTGGTCGATGCCCATCATGTAGGCATCGCTCGGCAGCGCACCTGGACCCACGCCCATCATGACTCGGCCATGCGTCATGTGGTCGAGCTGCACCATCCAGTTGGCCACCATAAAGGGATGGTGGTAGGGCAGACTGATCACGCCGGTGCCCAGTTTGATATGGCGGGTGCGCTCGGCCGCGGCGGCGATGAAGATCTCCGGGGAGGAGATGATCTCCCAGCCGGCGCTGTGATGTTCCCCGATCCAGGCCTCGTCGAAGCCGAGATAGTCGAGCCACTGTACCAACTCTAGATCGCGGTCGATGGCCAGGGTGGGATTTTCCCCGACGCGGTGGAAGGGCCCCATGAAGATACCGAACTTCATTCGCTCTGGTAGACTCATGTTCGTCTACGCTCCTTTCGTTTCGTCCGGAAAAATCGCGCCGGACCTCGCCTCGGCTCATTTGCGACGGCATGACCCGGCTATTATAGTCCCCTTGACCAGGAGCGAGCAACCAACCCAGCGAAAACGGGTGCACGTCACCCTTTGCCATGCCTTCTCTGAGCCGATGCCCTCGTCCGGCCGGAGGCGGAACAATTGCGGCCTCCCACAGCTTAACCCAGCACCTCTACTCCCATCGGAAGAAGGGATACTGTATGAGGTTGGGATGGGGGGAAGGAGCGCTGGCCCCCGCCCCCACCTGCCCCTTCTCCCTCAAGGGCATAGGCGCCAAGTGAAGGCTCCCTCTCCCTCCGGGAGAGGGCTGGGGTGAGGGAAGCCAGCCCGATGAGCGGCGCTTGGGACCGCCCTCACCCTGACCCTCTCCCAGGGGGAGAGGGCACGATCCATGCCTCCCACCGCTTAGCTTGGCCCCGGTGTCCTTCAAGGGGTAGGAGCCCTTTACCTCCCCCAGTGAGCCTGCGTCTGGGGGATGGGGGGATGGGGGCAGGCAGCTAGCCGGGTCGGTGCAGCGGCGGATGTGCCCTCGGGGCGGGCAGACACGATTCATGGGCGAGGCTTGCACAGGAGCAACACCAGCGGCATGCTGGCAAGGCATAGCAGCGTTACCAACATGAAGCAATCCCGGTAGGCCGCGACGGTGGCCTGCTGCTCCAGATGACTCTGTACCAGCGTGCGCACCTGCGTTTCCGCTAGCTGCCCGACCGCGCCGGCCTGCCGCACCACCTCACGCAACGGAACGAGAATTTCCCCCCAGCTGAGGGCAGAGGAGATTTGTTGCTGGTCGAGCGCACTGCTGTGATACGTCAGACGGCGCTGCAGCACAGTGGTCACCATGGCCAGCCCCAGGGTATTGCCAAAGCCATTCTGCATCAGGTTGAGGAGTCCGGCACCCATGCGCACCCTCTCAGTAGGGAGCTGTGCAAGCGCCGCCGCCGTCATCGGAGCATAAACGAAACCGCCGTAGCTGAAGCGGAGCACCATAAGCCAGACGATCCAGGTGAGCGGCCACTCCAGGCTGAGGAAGGTAAACCAATACGACGACACCGCGAAGACGCCGAGGCCGCAGAGCATGATGACGCGGTGGTCATACCGGTCGGCCACACGACCGGCGAGCGGAAAGGTCAGCGAAAGAATCAGAGAGCCGGGCAGGAGGACGAGCCCCGCCTGGGCCGGCGTATACTCCAACAGCCGCTGTACCAGAATCACCACCAGGAAGGTACTAGCGGTAAAGGTCATGAAGAACAAGAGCATGACTCCCGAGACCGCGGTGAACGTCACGTTGGCGTAAACCCGCAGATCCACAAGCGGCTCCTTTGCCAGCAACTCATGGATGATGAAGCTCACAAACGCCAACCCAGCCACCATGAAGAGCCGCTGTATCAACGGCGCATCCCAGCCGTCGCGTTGCCCCCGACTCAAGGCCACCAAGAGGCTGACGAGAAAGATGCCCATCGTGAGTAAACCGGCCAGGTCGAGTGCCTGCTGTGCCTCCTCGCGGACGTTGGGTAGAATGAGGAGCACCAGCATGATACACACCACCCCAGGAGCGACATTGAAAAAGAAGACCATCCGCCAGCTGAGGTACTCGGTGAGATAGCCTCCGATCACCGTACCCACGATGGGGCCAGAGGTCTGGCCCATGCCGAAGAGCCCCATGGCCGTGCCGCGCTGCGCCGGCGGGAACACCGTGCTCAAGAACAGCATCGTCATAGGAGGAATGGGACCGCCGCCGAGACCCTGGAGGATTCGGAAGGCGATGAGCGACGATCCACTCCAGGAGAGGGCACACAGGGCAGAGTTAATGACGAAGAGGGACAGACAGAGCGCATAGAACGTGCGGTTGCCGAGCCGGTTGCCAAGCCAACCGACCGCCGGCACCAAGATGGCGCCAGCGATGACGTAAGCGGTGACGATCCACTGCGCATGGTCGAGATCGAGCCCAAAGACCGTCATGATTTGGGGCAGGGCGACCTGCACGGCCGTCTGGCTCATAGGCACCAAAAAGCCGCTCACCATGACTGTGGCGGCAACCCACCAGCGATAGGACGATTTGGCTGGATCGAGGAGCCCGCCCGCCTGCGCTCCTATCTGCCGCTTGGGTGCCGCATCCGCAGGTGCCATGCGCGCTGCCTCTTCTCTGGAGGGTAGGAACGTCGAAGGTGTCGGTATTTCCAGCCAATCCCATAAGCCGCATCGTCGCCTCGGCAGTGGCCGCGGTACATCGGCGATTCTGGGGGATTCCAAGCCTCAAGTTGTCCAAAGGCTTTACCATCGAAATCTATGCCAGGAGAGTCGCGAATGCTAGCTCACCGTGGCTCGGCCACAATGGGACGGTGTTCGTCAGCAATTGTCCCCGCGACAAGGTTCATGCGATCGTCGACAGAAACGGTAAACGCGAGGCGATTGTCATCCGGCACCAAGCTGGGCCAGCGCTGCCTCCGCCTGGGGCAGCCAGAAGGTCATGTCCATTGCACAGTAGAGGCCGATGGCGGTGGATAGTTCCGCCCGGGCTACCTTCAGGCGGCCGGCCTTGGTGCAGAGGGTGCCGAGGCCCAAATGGCAGTGCGCTTGCAGCGGGCGCATGCCGAGTTCCTCGGCCAGGGGGAGGGCCTGGCGGTAATGACCGGTGGCCGGCCCGACCTCTGGGGATGGCTGGCGCGCCATGCTCTCACCCAGCAGCCACAGGGCCCAGGCTTGGGTGCCACGTTGCCGGTGCTGGCAGGCGAGGTCGACCGCCTGTGCAGCGCGTTGGCGTGCCTCTTCCAGGCGGCCCGCCAGCAGATAGGCCTCACTGAGCCAGGTGGCCATGAGCGCCAGCCCCCGCGGCCTACCCCTGGCAATCGCTTGCTCCATCCCTTGTTCCACTAGCGCTAGCCCTGCGGCGACTCTCCCCTCCAGGGCATACGTCAGGCCCAGGGCAGCGGTATACCTGGGCAAGAAGAGCGGAATGTGCCACTCCTGGCACAACGCCACAGCCCGCTCAAGCAGAGGAATAGCCCGGGGTACGTCCCCCTGGCGCCGATACACCACACTGACTCCATAGCACGCCTCGATCTGGCTGAAGAGATCATGGACGGTTTCGGCCATCCGGAGCCCTTCTTCCGCCATGGCCAGCCCCTCTGCGAACGCTCCGCATTCTGCATAGCAATAGCTCAGCCAGGCGCGGGACGTTGCTGCGACGCTGCCAATGGCGCCAAAGCGCTCAGAGAGCAGCTCGTCCTGCTGCGTCGCCACATTGCGCTGCAGACTCTCGACGGCCCGTGGATAGTCTCCCAGGTCGTAATAGATCTGGCCCAATGTGAGATGCGCCCAGGCTTGCAGGCCTCCATGCTCGAGCGCGGCGGCGAGGGCCAGGACGCGCTGGCCGTAGGCGAGGGCGCGGTTCACATCGCCAGCCACCCAGAAAGTGCCGCCCATCTCAGCATAGACTCGTCCGAGCCGTAGGTGGTCGCCGAGCGCCTGGGCCAGGGACTCGGCGCGGTGCAAATGGTCGAGCATCTGCCCAGGGGCCGCGCCCAGAGCCGCGAGGGCGGCGCGTAAGCCGAGCCGGAGGTCTATGGCCTGCTCCATGGCGGTACGACTGTCGGGGAGATGCTCCAGGACCGCCAGCGCCTGCTCATAGCACAGCACGGCCTCGCGGTAGGCCGAGCGCGCCTGGGCTTTATCCCCCGCCTGACGACCGTAGGTCAGGGCTTTGTCCCACACCTCGCCCCGGAGGGCATGCTGCGCCAGCCGTTCCACTTGGTCGTCCAGCCGGTCGCCCGCTAATACCTCCATCGCCTCGACAATGCGCGCGTGCAGCGCCCGCCGCCGACCCTGCACCAGGCTGGCATAGGCTACATCCTGCGTGAGGGCGTGCTTGAACGTGTAGGCGCGCTCGGGCAAGCGCCACGTCTCGTACAGGAACTCCGCCGCCTGGAGCTGGGCGAGGCCCCGATGCAACCGCTCCTCGTCTAGCTCCGCCACGGCCTGCAATAGGGGCACAGGCACCTCCGTGCCAATCACGGCCGCCGTCTGGAGCAGGTGCTTAGCCTCCGCGGGTAGCCGGTCGATGCGTGCCGCCAGGACTGCCTGGACAGTGGCTGGCACCTGCAGGGTCTGGGATGGGGTGCCCAGGCGATAAGCCCCCGACTCGCCCACCACACCTCCCATCTCGATCAGACTCTGCACACTCTCTTCCACAAAGAAGGGATTGCCCTGCGTCCGCACCAGCACGCGCTGCTTGATTGGCATCAGGCCATCCTCGTCGCCCAGCAGGGCATCCAGCAGCGTCTGGATATGCTCATGCGGCAACGGATCCAGCCGGAGTTGGGTGTAATAGGTCTTGTGCCCCCAACCGGGTTGATATTCGGGGCGGTAGGTAACGAGCAGCAGGAGGGGCGCCGTCGGCAGGCTCTCGACTATGCTGTCGAGGCAGGCTTGCGTCTCAGTATCGATCCATTGCAGGTTCTCCACGATCATCAGCAGGGGCTGCGCCTGACTCACCCGCAAGAGCAAGCGCTTGATCGCGTCCAGGAGGCGCTGGCGACGTTGGGGTGGGCCGAGGGCCGGCCAGTGGGGGTCCTCCACCGGCACGTCCAGCAGGGTGAGGAGCGCCGGCAGCGTCGGCTGGAGAGCATCGTCCAGGGCGAGGAGGGTGGCCGTCACTTTGTCGCGAATGGTCGCAGCACGATCGCGGTCGTCGAGCCGGAAGTAGGCTTTGAGCAGATCGATCATCGGTAGATAGGGGATGGCCTGGCCATAGGCCACAGCCCGCGTTTCCAGGTATGCCCAGGAGGGCGGCAGGTGCCGCGTGATGTATTCATAACACAGCCGCGATTTGCCCATGCCGGGCTCGCCTATCAGCCCCACCACCTGTCCCCGGCCTTGCGCCACCAAGGCTATGAGCGTCTGCAGGGTCGCCAGCTCCCGGTCCCGGCCCACAAATCGACTCAGGGGTCGCTGCCGGTGCAGCTCCAGCCGGGCCCCCTGCGGATTTGGGCGCACCACAGCGTACACCCTGGCCGGCCGCGGTGGCCGTCCGCCGAGCGGGATCTCTCGCGCTTCAAGCTCGTACCAGCTCTCGACCAGCGCGGCGAGTTCCGGGGACAGCAGGATCTCGCCGGGAATGGCTTGCCCCAATAGCCGCACCGGCCACGCCAGCGTCTCCCCCAGGGCCTGGAGTTGCGCCGTGGGATCGGGCGCCTGCACATCGACCAGCAGCGGTCCCCAATGCGCCACCAGGCGCACCTCAGGACAGGGCCCGCCCTCGGGGGCCGCCACGACTCGCTGCCGGAGCGCCAGTGCCGCCTGCACCGGCCGCTGCGGCAACTGCTCCAGGGTTTGGGGCGTGCCAAAGGCCACCAGCAGCAGCGACGGCGCGCGCTGCAGGACGACTCCGCCGAACTCCTGCACCTGCTCCACAATGGTCTGCTGCCGCGCGGCGGTCACCCGCCAGGGTGCCTCGCCCAGGGCCCCGAGCTCGGCGGGGTGCGGCCAGGTCAGCTCGATGGCCAGCACGGCGACCGGTTTGTGCTCCCACATGCCCTCACTGGCCGCTGTCCGTGCTGGCGGCTAGGCCGCCGACGGGATTTGTAGGGGAGAGGGTGCCAGGGGTGACGCCGACGCGAGAGGTCGTGGTTCTTCATCCGGACGTGCTTCCACAGCGGCGACAAACCGATAGCCCCGCCCATGCACCGTTTTGATGCAACGTTGCTCGCGCCCGTTGTCCCCGAGGGCCCGGCGTGCCACGGTGATACAGCGCTCCAGCGCGGCATCGGTGACTAAACGCTCCGGCCACAAGTGCGTGAAGAGCTCCTGACGGCTCACCACCTGGTCCGGGTGAGCCAGGAGATAGACGAGCATCTCGAAGACCTGGCGGTCGAGGGGGACCAGACCCCCAGCACGACGCAGTTCATAGCGGCGCGTATCCAGCGTATAATCTCCGAAGACGTAGAGCATTGGCCCCTCCTCGGGCCTAGCGCCGATCATACTCCGCGGCACTTCCGCGTCTCGGCGCATAAGCGTGCTGGCTGTGGGGCGTGGCAGCTGACACGCCTCCGGCGTGGCCGCCACCTCCCCTGCTGGACTTCGCCATGCTGGCGCAGACCCTTCCGGTTACTCTGGATAGGTGTCGCAGCCGCCTGTGCGCCCGGCGTCCCCCGAGGGCGTCACCGCTTGCCACCCATCGGGTGGCTTATTCTACAACAAGATATCAGCATGAGATCAGCAAAATATCAGCTTTCTATCAGGTCCATGCGGCTTGGAGCGTGTATCTTCTTCGTTGGAGCAACGCTGAGGGGGCTTCACCATGTGAACCCCTCTTTTTCCCCACGAACCACGAAAGGAGACAGCCATGATGTCAACATCCTCTTTGAGCGGCGCGGTTACCGAGCTAGCCAAGACGTTTGCCGGGCAGCTCCTACAGCCCACCGATCTGGACTACGAGGAAGCCAGGAAAGTACACAATGGTCTAGTAGACAAGCGGCCGGCGTTGATCGCCCGCTGCTGCGGCGTGGCCGATATCGTCGAGGCGCTGGATCTGGCGCGCTCGTTGAACCTCGAAGTCGCGGTGCGGGGCGGCGGTCACAACGTGGCGGGACGCGCCACCGTTGATGGCGGAGTGATGCTCGACCTCTCGCCGATGAAAGGCCTGCACGTGGATCCGCAGATGCGGACGGCCCGGGCGCAGGGCGGCGTCACCTGGGGCGAGTTCAATCGCGAGACGCAACTGCATGGACTCGCCACCACCGGAGGCGTGGTGTCGACCACGGGGATTGCGGGGCTCACCCTGGGTGGAGGTCTGGGGTGGTTGATGAGTAAATACGGCCTGGCAGCCGACAACCTCCTGTCGGTGGACCTCGTCACCGCCGACGGCCGCGTTCTGCGGGTGAGCGAAGCCGACAACGCCGATTTGTTCTGGGCCATGCGCGGTGCGGGCGCTAACTTCGGCGTGGTGGCCTCCCTGGAATATCGACTGCATCCGGTGGGGCCCACGATCACGGCCGGCCTGGTCGCCCACCCGTTTGAACGCGCCAGGGAGGTGCTGCGGTTCTACCGCGACGTCACCGCGTCGCTGCCCGACGAGTTCACCGTCTTCGCCGGCCTGATCCATGCACCGGACGGCTCGGGCACGAAGCTGGCGGCCATCGTGGTCTGTCACTGCGGTTCGCTGGACGTCGGCGCGGCAGCCACGCGGCCGATCAAGTCGTTCGGCTCGCCAGCCCTGGACACCATCGGCCCCCTGACCTACTGCCAGCTCAACGCCATGTTGGATGGTGCCTATCCCAAGGGGGCGCTGAACTATTGGAAATCGAACTTTCTCGCGCAATTGACCGACGCGGCCATCGACGCGATGATTGAGAGCTTCGCCAGGTGTCCGTCGCCCATGGGTCAGCTGCTCCTCGAACATTTCCATGGGGCGGTCACCCGGGTAGGGCGTGGCGAGACCGCCTTTCCCCATCGCGCTGAGGGCTATGACTTTCTCGTGATCTCCGAATGGATGGAC